>Ga0075123_10000082_pt1 | contig 44621 bp, 32 predicted proteins | sample AntAceMetag02UKX_FD_69808 | JGI IMG/M metagenome (GOLD analysis project Ga0075123, IMG submission 69808) | Saline lake microbial communities from Ace Lake, Antarctica - Antarctic Ace Lake Metagenome 02UKX | ecosystem: Environmental > Aquatic > Non-marine Saline and Alkaline > Saline | place... | reverse complement strand
AGTTCCATATCCAGATAATCGTCAAGAATCTTTCTGAAATCCTGGTCGGCCTGTTTGATTTGCTCGCGAATCTCGCCTAATTTCGGGACCGAGTCGAAGCCAACCGGCGGCGTCCAGGGCTCGACCCGCGTGCCGCCCCAGGAACTGTTGATCAGGCCTATGGGGACATTAAGTTCGGTGTGCAGCTTTCGCCCGAAGAAATAGCCTACTGCACTAAATCCGGCCACCGTCTTAGGACTGCACTGCGACCATGAGCCTTCGCAATCATTCATGGGCTGGCCCGAAGGATCGCGTGTAACCGAAAACAACCGAATGTTCGGATAATGAGCGGTGGCAATTTCCTGCTTGGGATTGTTCGCCCTGTTGACCGACCACTGCATATTGGACTGGCCCGAACAGAACCAGACGTCACCGACTATGATATTCTTGACGGTTATCCTATTGTCGCCCTCGACAACCAGTTCGTAGGGTCCGCCCGGTTTCGGTTCCTTTAACGTCAGCTCCCATTTACCGTCTTCGTCTGCAACGAGGCCCCAGACCACGCCCTGGTCGCTGAGGCTGACAGTTATATTCTCGCCCGGCTCGGCCCAGCCCCAGATTTTGAAGTCGCTTCCGCGCTGGATGACCATGTTGTCGCTTATGACGGAGGGCAACTTGACGTCGGCCAGGGTTGTCGCGCCATAGCCGATCAGCAGGGTGAGTAAAATCACTAAGATAATCGGTCTTGTCAAACTTGTTTGCTTACAGCTCATCATCCTTCAAACTCCTAAAAAAAAATGTAAAAAACGTTCTTGATCACTTTTCATTTATCGTAACGCCGGGCCAGTCGTCGGTGCGGAAAAACGAAGCGGGCAGGCCCTCTTTGTTGAAGAGATTTGCCGCGGCGCCGTTGCGCCATGCAAAACGCACCGCCGCGGGCTTCTTTACTTTATCGCTCGAAACTACAATCGTGTCACCCTCGATCCGAGCCTGTGCCTCGACAAATACTTTGTCTTCTGCGGCGACGGTAAAATCGGTCAGCTTGCGGCCCTTGGCGACAAGCCCGCCGCCGACGTAATCGAATGACAGGCGGATTTTACCGCCTTCGGTTTTCATTGATTTGTAAACCGGACCAGAGCATACCAGCCCCTTACGCCCGTAAGTTTTCGCCAACGCCCACAGGGCCAATCTCTTTCCGACGTCCTGCTTATTCTGCGGATGAATGTCTGTCGGGTCGCAGATGTCCATAGTAACGGCCATGCCGGTATTCGGCAAAGACATTGTCATCAGTTGGGCCTCACGCAATTCGGCCCCGATGAAGGGTGTGCTGTAATTGTACGGTGCAAGCTGGACGTAATAAAACGGGAAATCGCCCTGGCCCCAGTCGGCTCGCCAGTTATTGATCATCGCCGGAAACAGCCTGCGGTATTGATAAGCCCTGCGAGTATTCGATTCGCCCTGATACCATATTGCGCCTTTGACAGCATAGGGGATTATCGGTGCGATCATCCCGTTATACAATTGGCAGGGCGCTTTCGGCCCCTTTGGTGACTGCGGCGTCGGCGGACCATCCGGAACAATCCCCCCATCCGCCAGGGCCTGCTCGGCTGCCGGCAACCAGTCGGTAATCTTCTGCCCGTAATCTTTCATCGCCAGCACATAATTGCTTAAGCCCTTGTCGTATCTCTCAAGTATAGGTCGCAACTGCGGATCCGCGTTGAGCACTTCCCGGCGAGTCCAGGCCTCAGCCGGCGTGGCGCCCCAGCAGGTCAGGATAAGGCCTACAGGAACTTTCAACTCGTTATGCAACTGTCTACCGAAAAAGTAAGCCGCCCCCGAGAAGCCGGCCACGGTCTCCGGGCTGCAACTTGCCCACGCACCGCTGCAATCGGCCTGGGGACTATCAGCGATTCTTTTTGCAACCGTGAACAGTCGAATCTTCGGGTAATTCGCGGCGGCTATTTCCTGCTCGTAGTTGTCCACTCCCACCCTGAAACCTCTGAATCGACCGACCGGCATCTCCATATTCGACTGGCCCGAACAGACCCAGACCTCGCCGACGAGGATATTCTTGATTGTTATCGTGTTCTTGCCGCGGATGGTCATTTCATACGATCCGCGGGTGTGTCTCGGCGGAGCGATTTGGGTCATCCACTTGCCCTGCTCGTCGGCGACTGCGCCGTAGGCCCTATTTTGCCAATTAACACTAATCGAAATCTTCTCACCCGGATCGGCCCAGCCCCAGATTGGCGTTTTGGCGCCTTGCTGAAGCACCATATTGTCGCTTATGACGGCGGGAAGCTTGATATCGGCCGATACTATCGCCGTAGCGGCTAATGCGATAGTCAGCCAAAACGCGGCAAAATGTCCGGCTCTGCCCGGAATTACCTTGCGTTTCATATCAAATCCCTATAAAAAGTTCTGTTTTGGTACAAGAAATCGCCCTTTTGAAAACACGGGCTTTGACAAGGCCCACAGGAGCAGCATTATAGCATCGTTCAAAGCGGCGGTCAAAGAATAGTCCGGCAAGGCATTTGGGGACAGGAAATTGCCGAACCAGGCTATTTATGCCGAAGTAGGAGTATAGTAGAGTCACAGGACAAAATCGAATTTTCAGGAGGATGTGCTATGTTCGCACACAATAAATGCCTGTTGAGTCGGACAACGGTAGTCGCCGGTATTACGGCTTTAGCCTTGATGCTGAGCGCTGTCGGGTGCAAGAAGCAACCGGCTGAACACAACCGTGCAGAGAACAACGAGCCTTCGCTTGCGCCGGTTGAGACGACACCCAAGCCCGCGGCGACAACTGAAATTAATCCAGAGCCTGCAAAAGCTAATCCCTCGCCGCCAGCGGCCAATCCAGAGGAGAACGCGCAGTCGCAGGGCCCGCCCGCCGAGCCCGCAGCGCCGGCGTTGAGCGAGGTAATCAGGGCTGCAAGGACCTGGGGCCCGGCCTACAAGGAATGGCTGGGTAAGCCCTCTCCGGATTTTACGCTGACCGATATTGACCGAAAAACGCATAAGCTCAGCGAGTACCGCGGCAAGAACGTCATACTTGTTTTCTGGGCAATCTGGTGCGGGCCGTGCAAAATGGAGATTCCACACCTGATCGAATTGCGAAAGAAGACAAGCCAGGACGAGTTGGCTATATTGGGGATATCGAGGATTTCGCCGATGAATACTACGGATATGATCAAGAGATTCGTCGAGTTGAATCCCGTGATAAACTACACGATGATCTCAACCAAGGGGGCGTCCCTGCCCGCTCCGTACAATGACATCAAATACATTCCATGCAGCTTTTTCATCGACAAAGAGGGCAAAATCAAGCTCGCCACCAGCGGTTTGTTGCGTCTGGCGGATATGGAAGCCATTTTGAGGGCAAAACCGGGTGTTTGAGAAAAATGGCGTCGGCGTCTGAAATTTGTCGGTATTTACTGGACAAGGTGCGACCGATGGGCTAAAATGAGTGGCTAAATTGAAATCGTTGCGTAAATGATAGTGAGGTTATTATGGCACATAAAAAGGGACAAGGTTCGGTAAAGAACGGCAGGGACAGTAATGCCCAGCGCAGGGGCGTAAAGCTCTTCGGCGGTCAGTTCGCCCGGGCCGGTGCGATTATCGTGCGCCAGTGCGGGACGAAATTCTTTCCCGGCTCGAACGTCGGGATGGGTAAAGATTACACGCTTTTCGCCACCGCCGAAGGCAAAGTAACCTTCCAGGGCCGAAAAGTCCACGTTCTTTAGAAGTAACAAAACACTGATAAGTTGAAGAAAAGAATGGCATTTTTGCCATTCTTTTTTTATTATAGAGGTATCGTGAACACCCTAAAGCACATTTCCAGAACATCTCTTCCAGCCCTCTGGGTGGCCTTGGTGATGTTTGTTCTTTGCTCTACTACGAGGGCGGTGAGTTTCAAGGCCATTTCGAGTTGCTTGCCGCAGATAGCTCTTGGCCAGATTCCCAAACCGCCTGCCCCGCAGGTTGAGCCGAGTGAGCCGGTTACCAGGACCTTATCTGAAGAAGAGGCGAGAGGCGTACTGGAAAGCGATTGGCTTTTCCAGGCCGACAACGAGCCGACGGCAAGGCATATTTCGAATGAAATTTTCTGGGCGCGGCAATTGGCGACCAGAATTGTAGAAAACTCGGCTGCACCGGATTTGAAAGAGGAGCTTGCTGAGTTGGCCCGACTGGAAAATGAAACGGATCGGCCGATTCGCGATATTTATCTTGCGGTTCGCTCGCTTAAACGGCGGATTGTGCTTAGCAATCCTGTTGTGGATTTTTCGAAAGTTCTTTTCATCGATAACCCGTATCCGCAGGGCTCCGAATGGAAACACCAGGCAAGGCATCGTGACGGTATGATGGCCGTGCCGGGGGGCAGACTGCTGATTCTCGACGGACTGAGCCCCGGGGGCAAACTCCGCAAGCTCTCGCCGGAGAAGCCGGGCAGCTTCTGGCGGCCGGATTTGTCCTTCGATGCGAAAAAAGTCCTGTTCTGCTACAAGGGCCACGATGAGAAGTCTTTTCATCTCTACGAAATAAACGTCGACGGCTCAGGGTTCAAGCAACTGACATTCGGCGACTACGACGACCTCGACCCGATATACCTGCCCGACGGTCACATCATTTTCTCGTCGACTCGTGCGAACACGTATATCCGCTGCATGCCTTATACGTACTGTTACGTGCTGGCCCGATGCGACAGCGACGGCAAGAATGTTTACCTGATCTCGCGCAACAACGAGACCGACTGGCTGCCGACGCTGCTCAATGACGGGCGTGTCTGCTACTCGCGGTGGGAGTATCACGATAAGGCCCTGTGGCGGATACAGAGCTTGTGGGCCGTCAATCAGGACGGGACCAACGTGGTTACATTCTGGGGCAATCAAAGCGTCTGGCCCGACCATTTGGCGGAGCCGCGACCGATACCGGGCAGCCAGCGGGTAATGTTCACGGGTCTTGCCCATCACAACTGGTTCGACGGTTCGGTCGGCATCATCGATCCGCAGAAGGGTGTGAATTTCCCTCACGGCTTGACCAAAGTCACCGCCGACGTTGCCTGGCCCGAATGCGGCGAGCCGCCTCAGGACCCGCATGAGTCATCCAGGTATCACGCATCTGGAAAGTACACGGCATATAAATCGCCTTATCCGCTATCGGAGGAGGATTTTCTGGTCTCGGCCCGCAGGGATAAGAAGTTTCGGCTGTACCTGATGGACGTATATGGCAACCGCGAGCTGATCTACGAGGGCGGCCATAACATCTGGTACGCCATGCCGGTCAAGCCTCGCTACAAACCGCCTGTTCAGACCGATCGCGTGGTCTGGCCCGGCACGGGTAAGGAACGCAAAAAACTCGAATCAGGCATACTTTACAGCCCTGATGTCTACCAGGGCGTGCCGGATTTGCCCCGCGGCAAGGCTAAGTACCTGCGGGTCATCCAGATGGACAACCGAACATATTCGACGTGGAAACGTGATGGCAGGTTCTCGGGACCGGTGGTTTCAATACTCCAGGACGACGGGGTCAAGCGCATCCTCGGGACAGTACCTATCAGGCCCGACGGCTCGGTATCTTTCAAGGTCCCGCCGGGCAGGACCCTGCATTTTCAACTGCTCGATAAGCATTATCGTGCGCTGCAGACCATGCGTTCATTCTCGGGCGTGATGCCGGGCGAGGTTCGCGGCTGCCTTGGCTGTCACGAGCAGCACAGCACCACCCCGATCAACAAAAGGGGCATCGCCCTGCGGCAAGCACCGGTCGAGTTGACGCCGCCGCCGTGGGGTGTCGATGAGAGCATTGGCTACGAACGATTTGTTCAGCCTGTACTCGATAAGTACTGCGGCGAATGTCACCAGGGCGGCGGCAAGGGACGCAAGAAACTCGACCTGACGCTACGGCCCGGACCCGGTGTTTTCAAGGAACCTTATCCGACGCTCGTCGGTCCTGCGCGGTTCAGCAGGGTAGACGGCTACGGCGAAGGCATCGCCGGCGCCCTCTTGGCAGAAAACTACGACAAGAGCGACCCGGCGAGCTATGTGACGCTGCGGCCGATGAAATACCTTTCCTACACGAGCAAGTTGATTGAAATCGCCATGAGCGGCAAACACAACAATGTCAAGGTCGATCCGCTGAGTCTGCGAAAGCTCATCGCCTGGGTCGATACGAACTGCCCCTTCCGAGGCGAAGAGGAGATTCGCGCTTTGCCCGATCCGGACTTTGAAGGCATTGAGCAGCTTCCCATCCGCCCCAGGGTCAGGACGGCACCGATCATCGAGCGTCCGTGAGTCGGTTTGCAGACAGGCGATAGCGCGGGAGTAATCTTAGGCTTTTTTGAAAAACGTTGCGATTTCCGTTTTAAAATTCGCGACGGCCTTGACAAGGCTTGCCGTTTGCCTTAGCATGTTCCGGCAGTGGTTTTTTGAAAAATTCTGCTGCCGGGAAGGTAAATAGTGAAGGTTATAGGTTGTATTCCTGCTCGTTACGGTTCCACCAGGTTCGCCGCCAAAGTTCTCGCTAAAGACACCGGCAAATTTCTCCTCCAGCACACGTACGAGCGTGCGCGTCAGGCAAGCCTGCTGGAGAAGGTCATTATAGCGACCGATTCTGAAAAAGTTGTGGCGGCTGCTGATACATTCGGCGCCGAGTGCGTTATGACATCGGCCGAACACAAGAGCGGCACGGATCGGATCGCCGAGGCTGTGCGTGATATCGACGTTGAGATTATTGTGAATCTGCAGGCGGACGAACCGGAGATTGACCCTGCTAACATCGACTATGTTGCACGGCTCTTGATAGACAATCCCGATTGTCCGATGGCGACCCTTTCGGCTCGGTTCAATACACGCGAGCAGATTGCCGACCCGAACATTGTGAAGGTGATTCTCGATAGTAATGGTGGGGCGATTTATTTCTCAAGATCACCGATTCCTTACGATAGGGAAGGCGGCGGCATCGGCGATATTGGGCAGTACCTGCGGCACCTGGGGATTTACTCTTACCGCAAAGATTTTCTGCTCAAGATAACCACCCTGCCGCAGACCAGATTCGAGAAGATAGAAAAACTCGAACAACTGCGGGCCATTGAAAACGGATTTTCAATCCTCGCAGGCAAAGTCGAACACACCTGCGACGGCATCGACACCCCGCAGCAGTACGCGGATTTTGTCGCGCGGTGTGCCGCACTGAAAAAATAAGAATAGCCGCATAGGGCGCCAGGATATGTTCGGCTGAAACAAGGAAGGAAGGTTTATGTCCAAGAATAAAGACTTGTTGGCTTCTGTCAGTGATATATCGACTGAGAGCGAGTTTTTCTCGCCGATACCGGCCGGTTATAAAAAGGGTAAGGCCCGGTACTGTTTTGTCACCGGCACTGTGATGAGCGGGTTGGGTAAAGGGATATTCTCATCTTGTCTTGCCAAGCTGATGCAGGATAAAGGGCTTAAAGTGGCGCCGATAAAGCTCGAGGGTTATTTGAATATCGACTCGGGGACATTGAATCCCTTTCGGCACGGCGAAGTCTTTGTTCTCGACGACGGAATGGAATGCGACATGGATCTTGGCACTTACGAGCGAATGCTCGACCAGGATCTGACTAAAGCAAATTTCGCAACCAGCGGCCAGATATTCAGCTCGATCCTGAACAAGGAGCGTCAAGGCGACTATCTCGGCAGGGACGTGCAGATGATTCCGCACGTCACGGGCGAGGTAAAGCTCAAGCTTCGTAATTTGGCGATGCAGAGTAAGGCCGATATAGTTTTTGTGGAGATCGGCGGTACGGTCGGCGATTTGGAAAATGCCTATTATATCGAGGCGATGCGAGAGCTTGCCTACGAGGAAGGGCCGGGCAGTTGCTGTTTTGTTGCGCTTACTTACATACTGGAGCCCAAGACACTCGGCGAGCAGAAATCAAAGGCCGCACAGTTGGGTATCAAGCAATTGATGCAGTTGGGCATCCAGCCGGATATTATCGCCTGCAGGGCCAGCAAGCCCGTCACGGAGAAGGTCAGGCAGAAGATAAGCGTCTACAGCAACGTGCCGATGGAAAGGGTCGTCAGCATGCCGGATTCGGCGAGCATTTATATGATACCGGCGATGCTGCGAGAGAGCAGCCTGGATTTCGAGGTGCTCCGGTTGCTCAAGATCGAGGACAGAATCGACCTTCGCCACGAACGAAAGGCCTGGCTGCAATGGTGTGATTTCACCGACAAGATTGGCGCCGCCAAACACGAGGTGACAATCGGAATCACGGGGAAATATACATCGGTTCGAGATAGCTACGCATCGATAATCAACGCCCTCGAACACGCCGGAATCGCCCTTGGCTGCGACGTCAAAATCGAGTGGGTCGAGACCACGGCCGTCACCGATGCTAATGCCGAACAGCATCTCAACAGTGTCGACGGCATAATTGTTCCCGGCGGTTTCGGCACGCGCGGCGTCGAAGGGAAAATAGCCTGCGTAAAATACGTTAGGGAAAACGATGTGCCGTACCTTGGGCTGTGCTTTGGTTTTCAGATGGCGGTGATCGAATTTGCCCGAAGCGTCTGCGGCCTGGCTAAAGCCAACAGTACGGAAATCGAGCCGGATTGCGGCGAGCCGGTGATAGACATCCTGCCCGAACAAAAGAAAATAGAAGGACTCGGCGGAAACATGCGACTCGGCGGAAGGGACGTCGAACTAAAATCCCGAACCCAGGCGTGGAAGATTTTCGGCAAGGCCGATTCGGTCAGAATGCGATTCAGGCACCGTTACGAGGTCGACCCGCAATATATCAAACGCCTTGAGGAAGCAGGATTAGTGTTTTCAGGCAAGGCACCTAATCAGCCGATCATGCAGATTCTCGAGATTCCCTCGCATCCGTTTTTTATGGGGACACAGGCCCATCCCTGCCTGACTTCCCGTCCGCTGCGTCCTCAGCCGATGTTTGTCGGGCTCGTCGCGGCGGCGATGAAAAGACGCTACCCCCGGGAAAAGCTGCCCGACTCGACCGAAGCAGCCGTGAAAGTTTGCAGTTGATTTAGTGTTGCGGAAATTATCGGTGCTCACTCAACCTTTTCGAGTTGGCTGACTTTCTCTTTGAGCACCTGGTTCTCCTCCTGCAGTCGCTGAACTTCTTTGGCAAGATCATCCAGGGCGCTGCTCATTAACTCCTCAATACCTTTGTTGGCTTGTTCTGCAAAAGCCTTCTTTTCTTTCTCACATTTCTTGACCAAATCCTTCTGCCTGTTGACCAAATCCTTCTGCCTGTCGATCTCCTTTTGCAGCTTCTTGTTCTCAACGGCCATGAATCTGATCTTGCCTTTTGCAGTCGATGCGTTTTCCTCTTCACAGCCGGTGATGAACATCAGAACGATAAAAACACCTATTGTCAAAACCAACGCTTTCCGGACACCTTTGTTCATCTCACTATCCCTTCTAATTCAGTGATCGTTTTGTAAGCCTCACATATACTTTCTCTACTATATCAACCATTCGGAAACTGTCAAGCTCCGTTACTCGAAGAGCACATTGAGTTTCTCCTTTTCGCCCGATTCGATTCTCTCAGGATTTGTCCAGACAGCCATTTCGAGGCTCTTGCGGCAGTGGCAATCCTCGCAAACCAGGTTGTCTTCAGCATTCAAGACCGCTTCGATAAGTTTGAGACAGTTGGCCGTGGCCATTTGAAGGTTGGCTATGATTTCTTTGAGAAGTGTTTGTTTGTCCTGGTGATGGGAATGCGGCCGCCAGCAATCGTAATCGCTCGGCAGCGCTACCAGTGCGTAACATATCTGTGCTTCTCTCGCCAGCTTTGCTTCCGGCATGGCGGTCATGCCGATCAGGTCGCCGCCCCATGCGCGGTGCATGAGCGATTCGGCCTTCGTCGAAAATTGAGGTCCTTCCATGCAGACGTATGTACCCTTAGGGTGTGTCTTGACATCAATTGTCTTGGCGGTATCGAGTAGTACTTTTTGAATCCGGCTGCAGACAGGTTCTGCCATTTCGCAGTGCACAGCTCCGTAGCCGTTGAAGAAACTGCTCTGTCGTCTGAATGTCTTGTCGATAAACTGATCGACGACAACCAGATCGCCCGGTGCGATTTCATCTCGCAGCGAACCGACTGCGCCGCTGCTTATGATCGTGTGAACGCCGAGTTTCTTGAGCGCGAATATATTGGCCGAGAACGGGACTTCGCTTGGCGAAAGCGTGTGTCCCGGGCCATGACGACTCAAGAACGCGATCTTCCTTTCGCCGAATTTGCCGATACTAACGGGACCGCTCGGCTTTCCGAACGGCGTATCAATCTCGCGTGTTTGCGCTTCAACTATCTGCTCGGCCAGGGCGTCGCCTAAACCGGTGCCACCTATAATGCCAACCAACTCCTGGGCCATCTGAAAAACTCCTTTGTTGAAGATACTTACAAAATAATTTTTTCCTGCACCCTGTCGAACATGGCGACCTTGTTTTCACGCAGACCCAACATGCCCATCTGCAAAGCTGTCTGAACATGGTAGGCCATGTCCATCGGGCTAAGGGTTTGCTGTTTGCCTTCGCGACAGCAGGTAAGAAACGCGCGCCAGTAATCTACGAAGTCTTCGCCGCGTTCGATATCAAAACGCTGCGCCTTTTTATCAGAGCCCTTGGCCGGGACAAAAACTATCTTCTTGTCTTCGACGGTCAGGCTGCCCTCCCATCCCCGGATCAGCGGGATGCGCTTTGCGGACCCGCGCTTGCGGGTGCCCTGGTTATTGTTGCCCTGCGTACCGAGCACCGCAACAGTAATCTTCTCGGGATAATCGATAAGCATATTGAATGTGTCGGGCACTTCTCTTTCCTGATAGCGGAACTTGCCGCCGGTAGCAACCACCTTTTCCGGCATCGTGACGCCAAGCATGCTCACTACCGGCGTCAGCGAATGGGGGAACAAATCAGTGGAAGGCCCACCCGCATAATCGGCATACATGCGCCAGCGGAAATATCGGCTCACATCGAAAGGTCTTTTAGGCAAGTCACCGAGAAAGGCCTCCCAGTTCAGGTCCGCTCCCGGTTTTGCAGCGGGATCGTCTATTTTCATCCCTCGCTCACCCCAGTCACCGACGCGGAAATAACCGCACTCGGCGTGAACAGGCCGGCCGATAAGACCGTCGGCAATCAGCTTTCTCATCTGATGCCAGGCCTTATCCGACATCCCCTGTGTGCCAAGCTGGAAGATACGCCCGGTCCTCTTTACTTCCGCCGCCAACAGCTTTGTCAGATCGAACTGCCGCCAGTGTGTCACGGGCTTTTCGCAGTAAACATCCTTTCCCGCTCGCACCGCGTCGAGGGCCTGGTGGCCGTGATGATGGTCGCAAGTAGCGATGCACACAACATCGACGTTTGGATCCGCCAATAGTTCGCGGTGATCCATATACCGCTTGGCGTCGCTGTTGTACTTTTGCGCCGCCTGTTCCATTCGCGGCCGATACGCATCGCAGACCGCGACGATCTCGACCGGTTCGTTGGCCTGTGTCTTGAGCCAGTGAACCGTCCCTAAGTGAGCCCCGCTTCGACCCCCGCAGCCGATGAAGCCTATGCCGATGCGCTCGTTAGCGCCGGCACCGATAACGGGACTTGCCGATGCGCCCGTGACAGTTATCGCAGCGGCTGCGCCGGCGCGACTGATAAACTGACGACGCGTTAAACCATTATCACAAGGTTTTTGCTCGGTCGACATGACGTTATCTTCCACAAAGGTTTATTTACTTTGCTTTTGCTCTGTTATCCATTGCTGATAAAGCCGGTTGATCCGATCCTTTTCTGTTTGACCATCGCAAATCACTACCGCATACCGCAACACTAACGGCCTGTCGGATGTCACCTCCAGCTTCTTCTTGTGCAGATTCATCGTGGCTGAAAGATAGGCGAAAGGCTCTCTCATCATAAACCACGTTGCGGGGCGCCGATTGTCGGGGTGGTCGAACATCGCTACCGTGACGTCTTTGTCTTCGGCCTTAGCCGAGTAGGCGCACCATGTTGATTTGACAAGTTTCTCCTTCCCGCGAAAAATCACAGGTGTCGCCTCGTCGGCATTGCGGAGCCGACCTATCTTGTCCATCCATTCGGGAAAACGCATTCCCAATCCGTGGTAGTGCTTGCCTGTAATTACGGTGGATTCTTTCCCGGCGGGCACTTCAAACTTTGACTGCCAGGTCAGCAGTGTGGCGCTGGCATCCTTTAGCAGACGCACTTCAATTTTGCGCTGCTCATTGAGCAGGCTTCGGCCTGAAGTAGGATCGAGCCAATCGAGGCTCTCTTGAAAAGAGGCGGGCGAGAGGAGATTCACCTTTTCGATGCTAACGCCGTTTATCAAGCCATGTATCTGCCGGCCGCAGGATTGATGTTGCTCCCAGAAATTGACGCCGTCTGCTGTGATTGCCAACATCAAGCCGCGGTGGTGCAGATGGTCAGCGGGCGCGTCTCGCAGGATGTTTACGCCTTTCGGCGAGTACAGTTTCAGGACATAAGGCTTGAAAAAAACGTCGCCGTAACGGTATCGCAGCAAGGGCGTTTGATCGGTGACAATTGAAACGAAATCTTTATCTATCATCACCCGCATATCGTTTTGGGAAGATGCCAGGCCCGCCGGCGCCAAATTCGGCAGGCAGACCAACCAGCAAAGGACGATCGGAATACTTTTGAAATGATTCATAGTCACCCTTCTATTTATTATCTAAAAGTTAGGTTGCTTTTGGGCCCGAGTTCGCCCGGTTCAATTATCATAAGGCACTGTACCCGACTCGTCAACGGCATAGCCCCGTTTGCTTATGTATTCCCAGCCGGAGAGGAAATCATCGTTTGTCTGCTTTAGTTTTTTCGACAGCACGCCCTCCAGTTTTGTCTGCAATTTGCCGTACTCGGGCTTATTGCAGAGATTATCAAGCTGGTAGGGATCCTGCTGATTATCGTAAAGCAGCCACGGCCCGTTTAGGTCGCGCACATAAGTATGTCGGCGAGTACGCACGCCGCGATATTCTCTGCCGCCGTGTTTCCTTTTCCACTGGCCAAAAGGTGAAGGGCAGCTAATCAAGGCGGCGTCATTCTGCGGTTCGTCCCGGCCCCCGACAACAGCGGAAAAATCCGTCCCCTCCACCGTATCGGGTATTGCTACACGGCTCAGGCCTAACAATGTCGGCATGATGTCCGGCGTGTTGATCGGCATATCGATAGTCCTGCCAGCCATCTTATGCGCAGCCGGATAGTGCAGGAGAAACGGGACTCGAATTGACTCATCCCACGGCCTTTGCTTCTTTTTTTCGCCTTGCGAACCGAGCATGTCACCGTGGTCGGAAGTGAACACAAGTATAGTATTTTCCGCCAGGTCGGTTTGTGTGAGTGTTCGGACGATCTCGCCGATACAGTCATCGATTACGGCGATGTGTGCATAATAACCGGCAAGACTTTGTTTTGTTTTGGCTTTAAGCTCTTCGGGAACATTGGGGCGCAATTGAATTTTGTCGGTTTCGAACATGTCCCTGTATTTCTGCGGAGCAGTCTGATAAGGAGAGTGGGGCGTCCCCCACGAGAGAAAGAGCGCAAAGGGTCTGCCGCCGGCATGCTCGCGAATGTAGCGCTGAGCCTCTTCGGTTTGGGCGATGGTGTCGTAGCCGGGCCATTTGAGTTTGACGTCCTCATCGCCGTAGTAAAACGAGTTGTTATAGTTATGTGTGCATTCGAGCACTTTCCAGAATTTGAATCCCTGTCGCCGGTGCCGGGGTATAAAGTTGCTTCGACCGTGCCCGTCCAAATGCCATTTGCCGATATAACCGGTTTCGTAGCCTGCCTGGTTGTAAGCCTGGGCGATTGAAACAGCATCGGTGCTTAAGCAGAGGTCGTTGAGAAAAACGCCGTGGCTCAGTGGGTATCGGCCGGTGATAAGACTTGCCCTATAGGGGCTGCAGACGGGACAGCCGGAGACGGCGTTGGTGAAGTTGATGCTTTCGGCCGCGAGTTTGTCCAGGTTAGGCGTAATCGGGTTGGGATCGCCGGCGTAACCGGCGGCCTGCGCACGCATTTGATCGGCGAAAACATAAACAAGATTAGGCTTTCGCCCGGACCCGGGTTTGCCGACGTGCTGCGGATGCTCGCATCCACTCAGAGTCGAGCCCAGGAAAATCGAAGCGGCACCTATACCTGTACTTTTGAGGAAATCTCTTCTTTTCATATTGCGGCATCCTAATATTATATAACGCTCTTGAATTGCTCGACCAGTGCAGGCAGTTGATCCAACACCAGGAACAGAACAGACAAAACCGCAATGACCCACATGGCCGGCTTGATGTCGGCGGCCTTTCCGGAAACTATCTTTATAAGGGCAAACGAAATAAAACCAAACGCCAGACCCGTGCTGATGCTATAGCTCAGGGCGATCATCACCATTATGATAAACGCGGGAAACGCTTCCTCCAGGTTCGTAAAATCGATGCTCTTGACTTCCTTCATCATAAAGAGCCCGACCATAATCAGCGCCGGCGCGGTCGCGTATTCGGGGACAATGCCGACGACAGGCACAAAAAGTAATGCCAGCAGGAACAACAACCCCGTCACTACAGAAGCCAGTCCCGACCTGCCTCCCTGCTCGATTCCCGCCGCCGATTCGATATAAGAAGTAGTGGTCGATGTCCCAAACAAAGCGCCTATCATGGTGGCGACGGCATCAATTCCCAACAGCCGATCGAGACCTTTGATCCTGTTCTCTTTATCAACCATGTTCGCCTGGTGGCAGCAAGCCACCAGTGTCCCGACGCTGTCGAACATATCCATAAACATCAGGCTGAATATGCTGCCGAACAGCCCCCACTTGAGCGCTCCAAAAATATCAAGCCGCAGCGCCACTGCCTTTATATCTAAATGAAGCGAAATCAGTTGGGCGGGCTTTTCGATGTCACCGAAAACGACTGCCAAGACCGTCGAAAAAAGTATTCCCAGCAGCAATGCGCCTTTTATTTTCTTGGTCTCCAGGAATACCATCAAGATCAGTCCGCCCAGACCTATCAGCACGCTCGGCGTGAGTTTGCCCGCCGAGACCAACGTCGCCTCGTTGTTGACAACCACGCCGAGTTTGACCAGGCCTATAAACGTGATGAACAATCCTATGCCGACGGATATTGCTGAAATCAAACCTACAGGTATCGCCTCGACAAGTTTTTTGCGAAGACCCAGCAGGGTCAAAAGCAGGAAAAACAATCCCGAGAGAAACACCACACCAAGCGCCGTCTCCCAGCCGATCTTGCCATCGAGAACGAGGCTGTAGGCGAAGAAGGCGTTGAGTCCCATCCCCGGCGCCATTGCAATCGGTGCATTTGCAAATATTCCCACGATAAGCGTGGCGACGGCGGTGACTATGCACGTGACGGCTATCAGGGCCTGCTTGTCCATCCCCGCCTCGCTGAGGATCGCGGGATTGACAAATATGATATACGCCATTGTCAGGAAGGTTGTCAGCCCCGCCACAACCTCAATCCTGACAGTGGTCTGTCTCTCACGCAACCCAAAGTATTTGCCGATCATTTCTGCCGCCCTGCCATCTCAACACAGCCACATGCTATCGGGTTCTGGACTAATTTACAAGGCCGAGCAAACTCCTTGGCTGGTGACTAATCTTTTGCCTTGCGGATGGCAATTAGCACGTTGCGCCGGCCGACTTCAATATCACCCTGCCAAAGCCCGCCGCCTTTTTTCCGGAAGGAAACGCCTTTCGCTCTCGGGATACCATCACCACCTACCCAAATCGCGAACGGCCCAGATTCAATCAGTCGCAGTTTCAATTCCCTGGTCGAAACCGAAACAACCTCAACCGCCGCGGGCGAGAGATATTTATCGGTTCGCCCGATTACCGCCCAGCCTTTGCGAACGGGGCAAAGATGCAGGAGCCTGTCGGCAAAACCCTTCAACTCGAATTCGTAGGAGTTAGTGAGTTTCTCAGCTTTGCCGTTGTACCAGTCATAGACAACAAGGCCCTCGGCGGGCGCTTTCCACTTACCCTGATATGGCTGAATCATATCACTTGCGTGGGTATAATCATCCGGTGTCACCGAGGCCGTTATCGGTTCCCGGCTTGTTGGATGGTAAAAGTTGTGAGCGACAATCGCAGCTGCGCCGCCTGTTAGCGGGGCAATAACACGATAGGCAATTTTTTGTCTCATCGGCGCGATGAAAACCGAATCGGGCAAAGGCCCGGCCGGTGCGATCGGGCGAAGCAGTTCGCCGTCTTCGTAGCATAACGGGGTTATATATTCGCCGATAAAATCTTTGGGATTGTCGGAAAGGTAGACCGGCCCGCCGGACATCGCCTTCGAGACCGCCATGATTCTGCCGGCAAAACGGTCACTCGAATGAAACATATCATGGTCGCCCCAGACGGTCTGGCCAATCCAGAGCGTGTTGCTGTAAGACTGGAGCAGGTGCGACTTGCCTCTCGCTTCTTTGCCGACCTTGTAATCGATACTGGATCGTGTCACGGCGCTGTATCTGGTATTGAAAACACAGGGCAGGTTATGGGCCATGCAGTTTATTATGCCGCCGGTGTTTTCCTCAACCGCCTTCTCGAGCGCCTGCAGGTTGTTGTTCATCGCCTCGACGGCGTTGTCTGTCCCCGTGTACCAGCAGATGTTACGGGACTGTGAGTCGACCTTCACAAAATCAAAACCATGCTGTTTAACCGCTGCGAGGTGAGCGCCGTAAAAAGTGTTCGCCGATTTTGCGTCACCGCCCGGCACGAGCGCGTTCATTATGCCGGTCGATACCAGGTGCTCGTTAATTTCTTTGCCAAAACTATTATCCGGCGAGATGGTCTCCCAGTATCCGCTGATAGTGTTCCACATACCCATCCATTTTATCTTGTCGTCCTTGCGCATCGAAAGCAGCGGGCCCCAGCCGTTCGGGAATTTCTCCTTGTGCGGATTAAAGCTGCGCAGCTTGCGGTCCTTGCCGGCATCCAGGTGCCCGTCATCGACGAGAAGATAACGTATAGGAAGCCCCGACGCTTCGATCCGGTTGACCACGTCGACCAGGACCTTCTCGCTGATATTCCACTTGTACTCCTCCCAACTGCACCAGCCCAGGTACTTGAAAATCTCCGGGTACTTCTTGTTCATCCGAAAATTTGTTGAGCCGGCGACAGGCCTGCAGGTAATCGCCAGAGCCCACGCCTTTCGGGAAGCTGTATAAACATCATCCGAGTAGCACCACGAAAAAAGAGGCGCATCGCACTCGAGAGCCTTTGTCCCCAGGGTGCCGAAGTTGAGCACCATTTTCCCATCCTTCGAAGCGTAAAGCCATGACATTGTCACCGGCCCGTTAATCGGGACAATCGCGAGATAACCGTCGCTCTTTAACTCCAGCAACAAAAACATTCCCTCGCGCACCCTCGGATGGTTCGAAGGCCGGCGAACATAATCTTCGCTGCACAACTGCCCCAAAGTATCGAACAGCCAGGGCTGAGTCCTGTTCGCCCCATCAGGCCAGTTGACCTCCGAATGATGGTCCCCGCTGAAATAGCAGCCCCGCTTAAACTGCGGAAGGACCAGTTCCCACCTGCCCAACATGCCGAACTTGCTCGGCTTGCCGGAATAACCTTTCAGGATCTTTACTCCGTTAGGCGCAAGCCCGGCAAGTTCGATTTTTCCCGTAAGAGCCTCATCATTGCCGCGGGCAACATAATCGACCCAGACGGGCGCCCATTTGCCGTAAGCGGTCCCAGCTGAAAGGAACAAATATGAAATGACAATCGCAATTGCCGCTGCACTCTTTTTCATCGCAAGCCCATCCTTTCCATCAGAGCACCAAACCTCATCACCTATAGTTCCGGCATTTAATAATAAGATATTGGATAGCCCGATTAATATTTCCCATGACCTTTAGTACATGGTCCGTCTGGTCGTTCGTAATATAACCAGAAGATTGCGAGCGAGAGGAGTCGAACCTCCACATCCCTAAGGATACAAGGACCTAAACCTTGCGCGTCTGCCAGTTCCGCCACGCTCGCGTGATATTTTCCTGTCGTATTAGTCGGTCTTTTCTTCTCCTATTTTTTCAATTCGTTTTTCGGCCGTCTGCAGGATGGCTCGGCAGTGCTTTATCAAGGCCATCCCCTTTTCGTACTGCTCGAGGCTGTCCTGCAAAGCAATCTCGCCCTGCTCGATCTTGCCGACTATACCCGTAAGCTCTTTGATAGCCTGTTCGAAGTTGAGTTCGGTTATGTCGTCTTTTTTATCGTTTTTGGCCATTTTGCTGTCCTTGTATTATTGGTAGTTTTTACTTCTTTGTTACCTGACTTTCAATCAAATTCTCCCCGGCCAGTTCTGTAATCAGCACATCCGCCACCTGAACATCATCGGGCCTTTTCACTAAGGAGCCGGTTTTCTTGTTGGTTGTGATGCTGTATCCCCGCTGAAGAACCGATTTCGGATTCATCGCCGCCAGACGGTTTTCGCGGGCGGTCAATTGCATCGTGCGATTGTTCACCGTTGCCTGAACAGCGGTGTACGCCCTGTTGCGCAAACTATTCAATTCGACGGTTTTATTTTTCAGGAGCCGATGCGGCTCGATGCGAACGACTTGCTCATAACTTTCGCTCAGCCAGGCCCGCGCCTCGGCCAATAGGCTTCTCATCGAATCGGCGAGTCTGCTCTCAAGCTCATCGGTCTGCTGGGCGGCCGTCTGAACGAGCGATAGGGGATTTCTGAAAACCGCGCCGGCTAAAACGGTCTCCAGATTCTGTTGTCCTGATTTCAGCCTCGCCCTGATTTGGTTCTGCAATCTCGATTGTGCGTTTGCCAGGCGTTCGAGAACTTCGCCCATATCCGGCACGGCGACAACACCCGCCTTCGTCGGCGTCGACACCCTGGCGTCAGCGACCAGATCGGCTATGGTAACGTCCACCTCGTGACCGACCGCGCTTATTACAGGAATCTTCGAAGCGAAGATCGCCCTTGCCAACACTTCTTCATTAAAGGCCCACAAATCTTCGAGCGAGCCGCCGCCCCGGCCGACAATCAGGATATCGAGTTTGAGTTGATTGTTGCGTTTGTTAATGTCTGTCATCGCTTTGGCAATTTGCCAGGCGGCGCCTTCGCCCTGAACCGGGACCGGGTAAAGAAACAGCTCAACAGGCGGCCAGCGGTCGCGAATGCTTTTTTCTATATCGCCCACAGCAGCGCCCGATTCGCTTGTCAATATCCCTATACGCTGAGGATAAGACGGCAGGGGCTTCTTGTGGCTCTGGTCAAAAAGTCCTTCTCCCTGGAGGCGCTTGACCATTTGCTCGAAAGCTAATTGCAGATCGCCGATTCCCGCCGGTTCTAATTTATCCACGTAAAGCTGATACTTGCCCTGCGGCGGGTAGACGTCGACGAAACCGGTGGCCAGTGCAGCCATGCCGTTTTCCGGCTCGAATTTGACCTTGGCGAATTTGCTTTTCCACATCACGGCCGGGATCTGCGAGTTTTCATCCTTGAGTGAGAAGTAGCAGTGGCCGCTCTGGTGAACTTTCCAGTCCGTTATCTCGCCGGCGGCAATCAATCGGCCGGGAAGATTATTCTGCAGCACCTCTTTCACAAGAGAGTTGATCTGGCTGACCGTATATATCTTCGGTTTATTTTTCATATCGCCAGCATTATAAGGCCGAATGCACCAACCATCAATTTCCAATCCGTTTGCGCAAAACAAAAGCTATGAGCAGCCCAGGCCGCTCACAGCCCTCTTGCCTGCAGAGAAAACATCCAACTTCAACTACTACGGACACGGATGAGGTTTGTCATCTTTAGTATTGGTCGTGTTCGCAATTGTACCCTAGCTGATGGACGGTGTTGTAGTTCGGCTTGAAGCACTGCATCAAGTCTTTAATGTTAACAAATTTGTCACGGTTACAGTCCGCATCCGGGTTATAACTCCCAGCACCCCCGAAAGCCGAATTGTACGCCGGTTTGAAGCACATCATCAGGTCTTGAATTTGCGTAATGCCGTTACCGTTGCAGTCGCCCAGATGCTGGTACAAACAGCACCAGGAGCCGGGGTAACCGACGTCGACCCAATTTTGATAAGCCGGGTCACCGGGGTTGAAGCAGAGCTCAGGGATCGGACCATGCTCACACACGATTGTGACGCCCGGGCCATACGGAATCGACATGTAGTTTTGATCAATTGAGCCCAATCCAGCTATCACGTAGTCGCTAAGCGATACCGTTACTGTACCTGCGGTCTCGCCGTGTATCAGGATGTGGTCGATTATGATGCCGGGCAGGCCGCCGGTGCCGGCCATACCTGCACCGTACGTCATAGTAGTCCCATCGAGAATGACACCAGGGCTAATTGTAGGATCCGGATCCCACATACCCGGCGGAATGGTCAACTGAGTCAGATCAAGAGCCCCCGGACCGATCACATCTACGGAACACGAGAGCTGAATAACTGTCTGCCCACCAATAGCGTCCGTATAGACAATGTCCAGATTGACAACATCCGACGGAAGTATAGTGATTTCACTGACCGGGGCGATCGCCTCACCGTTGATACTACTAATCTGCAGGTCGATCACGTTGGCGCTCCCCGCCGAGCTAACACCAAGAACTAACATTAAAATTAACATCTTTTTCATTGTCCAATCTCCTTTCGCAAAATTGGCTGTTTGACGCCGGTTCTAATCATACTCACAATCATAGCCGACCTCATGCGTTGTGTTGTAATTCGGCTTGAAGCACATCATCAGGTCCTGGAGCGCCACAAACCCGTTACGGTTGCAGTCCGCAGACGGCTTATACGCAGGATCCGTGTAATCCCTATTGTACGACGGTTTGAAAATCATCATCAGGTCTTTAATGTTCGTGTAGCCGTCACCGTTGCCGTCGCCCAGATGTTGGTACGCGCAGCACCAGGAGCCGGGTTTGCCGACCGTCACCCAGTTATCGTACGTGCCGGGAAGCGGGCCACCATTGTCATAGCAGTCGAAGCAAGCAACCTCGCAGCCCGATGAGACAATCGTTGCTTTGCTGACGTCTTCGAGAACAATGTTGCCACGAGGCGCGTTGCCGGCAATCGACAGTGTACAGTCGCCGTCCACCTGCAATTTCAGCAGAACGCCGCTGGGGGCCGGAGCATTACCGGCGCCAACATACAGCGAAATCATCTCAATCGTAATACAGTTCGAATCCAGTCCGCCGCACGCGCCAAGAGCGCCACCATCTGCAACGGCCTGACCGTCATCGACAATTTCGCCGCTGGGGGAGATGTCGATGCTGCCCGGATAGATCGTGAAGTCGCCATTGACATTATCGTTGACATCGATAATCTTCACATCGCTTCCGGTCGAAATGTCAAGAGCGAAACCTCTGATCAACTCACCACCACCATCGTCGTAGCTGATCGTAACCCAACCACAGCAGGGATCGTTCGCGCAAGTGATCGTCACATCGGCCGATGCCGGAAGGGCTGTCAGGACTACTGCGAGAAAAAGAATTGCGTTTTTCATTTTTCGGCCTCCTTTTGCATGTAAGTTTCCTGCTCCAGATATCGGACGTATTCTACCACAAACCCCGTCGAAAATCAAGGGTTTATAGCCCTTTTTTGCTTAAGCATCCTTCATTACTGCACTTGCAACCAAAAACAGCTCTGCACACAAAGGGCAGTTCGTCATCGCTGCCAAAGTCGCTCTATAGTACGGTGCGCAAGGGGGGGCAAAAGTAACGGTTTTTTTTGCATTTTTTGCATTTTTTAAAGTTTTTTTGCGAATCCGGTCTTATTGGCCCAAAAACGGGGTTGCAACGCCGGGGCATTTACGCCTGATCGGCCCGCTTGCCTGTTGCAGAGGCAGAGTTCTTGGCTGTGACCTATGCATTTCCCGGAAGAACCGAAATTATCCACTCTGGCTGGCAGTGAATCAGCAATAATAGAATTGAGGGGCGCAAATATATTTCACAGAACGGCCGCTCAGGAATTGCACAAGGTCTTGCCTGTGTGGGAGTTACGGTTTGCAGGTCTTTTTGCGAGGTGGTTTTTCATTGATTTGCGACTACGGATTTGTTAGAATGGCAGTATTGAATTGCTTCTACTTTGGAGGGTGTGACCTTTGAATCCGTGGCTTGAAACTTTAGGTGTTGTACTGATTGCCCTGTCGGGCGTTTTCCTTGGCAGGTTATTTTCACGGCTTGGCAAATTCTACTGGACGCTGGGGTATTTTTTACCTTTGCTGCTCATCGCAATCTTGGTAACAATTAGATACGCCGGTTCGCTCGTCTTCTCCCCGGCTTTCTTCTGGATCGGCGCCGGTCGCGCCAAGTATGTGATTTATTGCCTGGCGGTGACAATCGGGCTGACCACTCCGCTTTCACGTCTTCCGCGGAGAATCGAGAAGATAGCAATTTGTATAATGATGGCCGTGGTGGTTGTCTGGTTCTCGGTTTTACCGTTTCTTGTCCCGGCTCTGATAAAAGATCATCTGACCAATCTCGATACGAATATGGGTCTGGACGGTATTTGCTATCAGAGCACCGACTATACCTGTGCGCCTGCCGCTGCGGTGACCGCTCTTGGACGACTGGGCCTTTCCGGTGAAGAAGGCGAATTGGCGGTTCTCGCGCACACGAGTCCCGTCGCCGGTACGCTTCCGGCGTGTCTGCAAAGCGCTCTTGAGAGTCGCTACGGCAGAGACGGTTTGCGATGTCACTACCGGTACTTCAACTCGCTTGACGAACTAAGGAATGCCGGCATCACGCTGGCTGTCATAAGAGACGCTTTTTTGTCGGACCACTGCGTCGTAGTGCTTGATGTCTCCGACGATCTGGTCACTATCGCCGATCCGGCTGCGGGCAAGTTAACCATTTCTCATGAGCGCTTCGAGCAAATCTGGCGACACACCGGCATCGTACTCGAACGCGAAACCGCCCTGAGCATCTGATTCGCACCTATTCACAATAACAGTTGCTCACCCAAGCTAACAAAGTGACAGGTCGCGCGAGAAAGTCGACATCCCTTATTCGAGACGCTTTCTGTAGAGCCTGGTTTCCAGGGCTTTTTGCCATTGGGTCCAGTTCGAATCACTCAGCTCGTTGTCGATAAGAGATGTCACCTGGTTTATCTTGGCGTCGAGATCGTCGATGTAATTGACCATATAGGCCTCGGGTGTTGCGGGCAGCTTCGGCGAGCCGAAGTCATATTGGCCGTGATGTGAGAGGATAATGTGGCCGAGGGCGTCGACTACGGCTTTGTCAACGGTCGTTCCTTTTGCAGCAAGGGCCCGCGCCTTTCGGTGGAGCATCAAAAGGGTCTGTGAAATGTGGCCTATTAGCTGACCCGAATCGGTATATGAAAAAGCCATATCGCATGAAAGCTCTTCGGTCTTGCCCATATCGTGAATGAAAATTCCGGCCAGGACCAGGTCGGCCTGCACATCCGGATATAAGGGGAGAATCGCAGCAGCTACGCGGAGCATGTTGTGAGTATGTTCGAGCAGACCGCCGAGATAGTTGTGATGCATTTTAATCGCAGCAGGGGAATTACAGAATTGCTCCATGAGCTGAGCATCGGCCAGGAACTCACCGACAATCGCTCTCAACTGGGGATGCTTTATCGCCGCGAGAGACTTTTTGACATCCTCGAACATCTGCTTTGTGTCCTTGTCGGTTCGCGGCAGGAAATCTTCGATACTGACTTTGTCGGCATCGATGATACTGATGTTGTTTATGATAATCTGCTGGTTACTCTGGTAGAGTTCGCTTCTTCCGTTTATGTGCACAAAGCCGGGTTTGGGCAGCGCCTTGTACACGGTTTCGGTGGCCTGCCACATGCGCCCGTTGATCTGGCCCGTGCGATCCGAGAGGAACATTGCAATATACAGATCACCCCGCGTCGTGCTGCGCAGAATCGGATCCCGGACCATATAAATATCGTCGATCGTTTCGCCCGCCTCAATTTCATTGATAAATCTGTGCGCCATTATTTGTTCCCCGTAAATTATCGATAAAAGACAACCTGCGAACAATTATCATTTATCAACCGCCAATTATCAACAGAAAACCGGGCCTGTACCAAATAACGGGCCTGCCGAATATGGGGGCAGTTAACATTTGGGGTGCTAAACTGCGTCGGGGCGGCTATAATATTGGCCCGTGCAGCAATTTGGCGGCGAATGCCGGCAAGTGCGCGGAATGGGCAGTATTTATGTTTATTGATGAAGCAAAAATCTGGATCAAGGCCGGGGACGGTGGCCATGGGTGTCTGAGTTTCAGACGTGAAAAATATATACCCAAGGGCGGTCCCGACGGTGGCGACGGCGGCAGAGGGGGCGATGTCTATTTCGAGGCGACCGAGAATCTCGATACGCTGATTGATTTTGCCGGCAAGCATCATTGGCGTGCAAAGAACGGCCAGGGCGGCTCCAGCAGTAACAAACACGGCTCCGACGGTGAAGATTTGATAATAAGAGTCCCGCCGGGCACGCTTATTTACGATACCGAACTGGACCTGCTTCTTAAAGACCTCAACGAAATCGGAATGAAGGTCAGGGTCTGTCGGGCCGGTCGCGGCGGAAGAGGCAACAAGGCCTTTGCAACGTCTACGAACCAGACGCCCAGACGTGTCGAATCCGGCAAGATAGGGCAGGATCGCAATCTCAGGCTAGAACTAAAACTCATCGCCGACGTCGGCCTTGTAGGAAAGCCAAACGCCGGCAAGAGCACGTTGATATCGCGCTGCTCAGCGGCAAGGCCGAAAATCGCCGATTACCCGTTCACCACCCTTGAGCCGGTCCTGGGAATAGTAGAACTCAGCGGATTCAGAAGATTTGTCATGGCCGACATCCCCGGGCTGATCGAAGGAGCACACGATGGAGCGGGCCTCGGATTCGAGTTCCTCCGGCATATAGAAAGGACTCGGATAATCGTTCACATCCTTGATATAATACCCGCCGACGGCTCGGACCCGGTTGAAAATCACCGTGCTATCCGCAGCGAACTCGAGCAGTACAGCAGGGCACTGGCCAAAAAGACTGAGATAATTGCAGCCAACAAAACCGACTTGGGCCCGTATGGAGAAACAGTGGACCAGTTAAGAGAGAAGTTAGGTAAAACGATTTACCCGATCTCGGCGGTCACGGGAGACGGGATAAAGGAATTAACGGAAGTATTGTGGCAGAAAGTTAAAGAAACGAAAGTCATACCAGAGCAGTAGACTATGAACATAATCGCAGTAGATATCGGCAACACAAATATAACGGTCGGGCTTTTCCTGAATAATGAGGAAGAGTTTATAAAAGCCATCCCCGGCGGATCGCGAAAGAAGTTGGCGGACTGTTTCAAATCGGCATGGCAGAAGATCCCCGTCATCAGGGGTTCTAAGGAAAAGATACGCAATGGAGTGATTGTTGTCAGTAGCGTCAAGCCCGCCTGGACCGAACTCGTCGAGCAGATAGCAAGAGAAAACCTCGGTGAGAATATATATGTTATTGGCAGAGATATCCCCCTGCCGATGGAGATGGCTGTCGATGAGCCCGAACAGGTGGGCGCCGACAGGATACTTGCCGCTTCGGCAGCTTACGCAGTGATCGAAGATGCGGTGGTTGTGGCCGACTACGGCACGGCTGTCACCATCGACCTTGTCGACGAGAAGGGCGCCTTTTGCGGCGGAGTGATCCTGCCCGGCTTTGAAATAAGCGCCAAGGCCTTAAAAGGCAACACCGCCCAACTGCCTAAGATAAAAGTCACCAGACCCAAAGCCGCGCACGGCAAGACCACAAAAGAAGCGATAAAGTGCGGGCTTTACTATTCGGCTGTGGGGACATTGAGGGAAGTGGTCACTCGCTACGCCGAAGAAATCGGCAAATGGCCAAGTACCGTGCTTACCGGAGCCGCCGCCGAGGTGATAAAAAACGATTGTGAGTTTATCGACCGTTACGTACCGAACCTGGTCGTAAAAGGCATCGTGTTGGCCTATTGCAACTATATCGAGCAGAAACAATAGGTTCTGCGTTGTTTCTCCGGCAAGATGACTGAAAAGCTGAGCATACAATATTGGCTGCCTTTTCTCCCGTGGGTGCAAAAATGACCGCAGTTGCTGCAGTAATGACAGGCAAAGGCGCCGGTGCAATTGCCACTATTGAGGTTCATGGCCCGTCGGCGCAAGCCATAGTGAAGAGTGTATTCGAGCAGGCAGGCAGCGCTTCGTTCGAACAGGGAAATATCCTGTTAGGCAGGATTATAAGCGGCAGTGACACTATCGACCAGGTGACGGTCGGCTGTGAAGGCCGCTATACACTGGCAATACATTGCCACGGCAATCCCCTCATCGTCGAAATGATTATGGAGCTGCTCCAGAAAAACGGCGTCGAACTGGTCACTGCCGCCCAGCTCCTGGCACAGATACTCGCCGCCGAAACACCGCTGAACACAATCGCAGTCGAAGCAAATTTAGCCCAGGCCAAAGCCGTTACACTTGAAGGCGCCAAGATACTAACAAATCAAGTCGAGCAGGGCCTGAATGAGAAAGCGCAGGCATGGCTGGAAAATATTGACAGCGTGTCACTCGAAGAAATCAAATCCGGCGCTGAGAGGATATTGAAAAGAAGCGAACCGGCTCGATACATCATGTTCGGCTGCACGGCCGTCATAGTCGGGCCCGCCAACAGCGGCAAGAGCACATTGTTGAACTGCCTCGCCGGCAGGCAGAAAGCAATTGTCACCGACATAAAAGGCACAACGCGAGACTGGGTAAGCGCCCGCTGCCGGATGGGCCCGCTATCGGTGGAACTTATAGACACCGCAGGGCTGAACGAAGAACTTGCGGTCGCCGATTCGGTTGACGAGACATCCCAAAAGAGAACTATCGAGGTCCTGCAAAGTGCGGATATCCTGCTGCTGGTTCTCGATAACAGTCAGGAGCAACTCAGTGTGAGCGAACGGCTGCTTGAAAAACTGGCCGACAAGAAGGCCCTTGCCGTGTTAAACAAATGCGATCTGCCCGCGAAGTTCGATAAGAGAAAATTGCCCGCAAGTTTGGGAGAAGCCCTTGAAATAAGCGCTGAACTGGCAACCGGCATCGAAAGGCTCGCCGAAAGAATAGGCCGACTGGCGGGGACAGACGGTTTTGACCCGCGCGAGGCCGTCTGCTTTACGCAGCGCCAGCGCAGGCTTTTGGAGCAATTGAGAGAGGCTCAGGATAAGAACGAAGCCGTTTCGATCATAACGGAGTTGTTAAAAGGCCGGCTGAGTGTATAATCTGGCGGTATGGCTACACAAGATGACGCAAAACTTACGCCGGCGATGAGGCAGTTTCATCATTTCAAGCAAAAGCATCCCGATGCGATACTTTTCTTTCGCATGGGTGATTTCTACGAGACTTTCTACGAAGACGCCAGGACATGCTCGAAAGTTCTCGGCCTTACGCTGACAAGCCGAAGCAAAGGCGCCAATCCGATCCCGTTGGCCGGCTTGCCGTATCATGCCGTCGACGGTTACCTCAAGAAAATGCTCCAGGCCGGCTACAAGGTCGCGGTTTGCGAGCAGGTCGAAGATCCCAGGACCGCAAAAGGCGTCGTCAAGCGCGATGTCGTGCGAATAGTGACGCCGGGTACGCTCACCGACGATATGTTGCTAAGCGCCAAGGAAGATAATTTTCTCTGCGCGGTCAGCCTGGCGACAAAAGGCGATGCCGCCATAAGCTGGGTCGATATTTCGACTGGGCATTTTTTCGTTCAGCAGGTCGGCGATGACAACCTGCTCGATGAGATTTTGCGGCTGTCGCCGGCAGAGTGCCTGCTTGCCGACCGGCGAGGCGAACTGTTCGAAGCCGAGACAAAGAAACTCGCCCAAAACGTCCGGCAATTAACCAACGCCGTTGTCACCGAAAGGCCCGCCTGGTATTTCGACGCCTTTCAGGCAAGACAAAGACTGTTAAAACATTTCGGCACCGCGACGCTGGAAGGCTTCGGCGTCGGTGACGGCGACGGTGACCTTATCCCGCCGGCCGGAGCGATTATCGAATACCTCAACGAAACGCAGAAGACCACGCTCGGCCATATCCGCAGTCTGAAGAAAATCAGCCGGGAGAAATTCCTCCAGATTGACCCGGCCACTCTCAGGAGCCTCGAGATTCTGCGAACCATCCGCACCGAAAGCAAAAAGGGCTCGCTCCTCGAATGCGTCGATGAAACACTCACCGGAATGGGCGGGCGGATGTTTGGAAACTGGCTGTGCATGCCCTTGTGCGAATTAGAGGCGATAGAGCTTCGCCAGAACGCTATCGAAGAGCTTAAAGAGTCCGATTCCAGGCTGGTAGAGATTCGCAAAATTCTTTCCGAAATCGCCGATCCGGAAAGAATCGCCGCACGGGTCAGCACTGCCAGGGCGACTCCGCGAGACCTCGTTGCCCTTGCAGCAACGCTCCGCCGGATACCGCTGCTTCGCGGGATTATTCAGGGCTTCAGCGCCGACCTGCTCAAGCAATTAGCCGGCCAGTGCGACAGTATGGATGAATTAGCCGATCTGCTCGAAGCGGCCATCGAGCCCCAGTGCCCCACGCACCTGCGCGACGGAGGAGTCATACGCGCCGGCTTCGATGAACAACTCGACCGGCTCAAAGGAATCTCAAAGGACGGACAAAGCTGGCTGCGAACCTATCAAAAAGAGCAGACCGAGCGGACCGGCATTGCGAATCTGAAGATCGGCTTCAACAAGGTCTTCGGCTACTACATCGAAGTCAACCACTCGGCGGCCGAGAAGGTCCCCGCCGATTATGTCCGCAAGCAAACAATCAAAAACGCCGAGCGCTACATCACCGATGAGTTGAAAAAATACGAAACGCAGGTCCTCGGCGCCGAGGAAAAAGCTATCGAACTCGAGCAGCAGCTTTTCGAACAGGTTCGCAGGCAGACCGCACAATACATAAGCCGCCTTCAGCAATTGGCTTTGACCTGTGCTCAATGCGATTGCCTTGCAGCCCTTGGCTTTTTGGCCAAACGCCGTAATTACATTCGGCCGAAACTAACCGACGGACGCCAACTGCTGATAACCGAAGGCAAACATCCCGTCCTGGCTCAAACACTCGGCTCGGAGTTCGTGCCCAACGACATCGAACTCGGCGAAAAAGCCGGTGACTGCATGATAATCACAGGCCCCAACATGAGCGGCAAAAGCACATACATCAGGCAGGCCGCCCTGTTGGTGCTCATGGCCCAGACCGGCTCGTTTATTCCCGCCCAGGATGCGACGATCGGCCTGGTCGACAGAATCTTCACGCGAGTCGGTGCTTCCGATGAGCTTGTGCGAGGCCGGTCGACCTTCATGGTCGAGATGACCGAAACAGCCAATATCATCAACAACGCAACAGACAAATCGCTTGTCATTCTCGACGAAGTCGGCCGGGGGACAAGCACATACGACGGCCTGGCCCTTGCATGGGCGATTACCGAACACATCACCGCAAACTTAAAATGCCGAACGCTCTTCGCGACCCATTATCACGAACTGACCGAATTAGCAGAACTGTTCGGCAACGTCAAAAACTGCAACGTAGCAGTTCGCGAATGGATGGACGAAGTCGTCTTCCTGCACAAGATTCTGCCCGGCGGCACCGACAAAAGCTACGGCATCCACGTCGCAAAGTTAGCCGGAGTGCCAAAACCGATCCTCGAAAGAAGCGCCGAAATCCTGAAAGAACTCGAAAGCACTTTCGCCGAAGAAGCAACCGGCAAACACCTCGCAAAACACAAAACAAAAGACCCCGACAAAGACTCACTCTTCGTACAAAAACACAAATCAGTCCTAAAAAAACTCGCCGCAACAGACATAAACAACCTAACCCCAATAGAAGCCATAAACCTATTGAGCCAAATCAAGAATGAAATTGAGTAAAAGTAGGCTGTAGCTTTGCTAATAGCGGATGTGGGCGGATGGGGGAGCTATCCGCTTTTGCGGTGAGGATTTGGTAACAGGGATTTCTTGCTTTCTGACTATTCTTGTTTCTCAAGGCCTTGTGCTGATTCACGTTGAATTATTCTTGATTGACCAACAATTCCAAAAAGAACGAGAAGACCGTAGATAATAAGAAATACACCAGCTACAAGGCCTGAGAATGCCAAAGGTGCGACAAGCGAGGCGCCTCTGTCATCAGGATGAGAGAGGAACTTCATTCCTTGCACAAACGGAGTCCAAAACACTGCACAAGCGATTAGCCCTAACAGAATCCCCGCAAGCGCGTTTAGTTTATTCCAGCCGGGATTCCAGATTGTCTCACATGTACTGCACAAGCGGCTTCGTCTGAACAGAAAGCCACTGTCCTTTTCGGATTGTTCGCTCTCTTTGCTACCACATACGGGACATTGAATCATCTGAGATTTTCCTTGTACGCGCATTAATAACACTGCTAAGCTTTCTCATGCGCCGACCATATGTATGTTTACCTATTTAGCTCTCAGGTTTTCTTTAGCACCGCGAGCCAGTCCCAAGGGTAGGGTTCTTTCATCCATTTTGGCGGGCGGTCGAATTCGGTTGTCCAGGGATACTCAACCTTTTCGATTGAAACCACGTCGAACGGGCGCCGTTCGAATATCGCACGCAGTTCTTCCTCTAAGTAATGCTTGGTCGGCACCTCATTGATCTCAACCAATCCCAGGCGCAGGGCCAGGCTGTCGGCATCGGCTTCGATCATCTCTAAAAACACCTCGCCACCTCGCAGCCCGGCCTTACGGTTCCACTGTATCAGCCGAAAGTCCGCGTAAAGCGCCGATTCAAGCGACGGCACAATTAGGAGCAGGCGACCTCCCCTATGCAAATATTTGCCGACAGTATCGAAGATAGCAGACCGTTTTTCTTCCGATTGCATAATCGCAACGTTCACACTCAATCCGAAATGGACCTTCCTCAGTTTCGAACTGCCGGCACACAAATCAATCTTCGAATAGCTTATATTCTCAAATTCCGGGCAACTCTCACGCGCCTGGTCGAGGCACACACTCGATATATCAACGGCGTGCACGCATCCGAAATTCGCAGCCAATATCGGCAGAAACTTACCAACGCCGCACCCGAAATCGCAGGCAGCCGAACCTTTCGAGCCGAACTGTGATATCTTCGAAGCAATCACGTCGTTACGGTCGTTGGCAAGGGCGCAGAAAATCTCGTCGTCATAGTCCTGCCCGACCGTATTCCAGTACTTCTCGTCCATCTTTCTTGGCGGGTTCTGAAGTTTGCTGTTCATAAAGAAAATAATCGGCAATCGAAGTTGAAAAAGGTGAATTTTCACATTCTCGCACAAACAACATACTTGGCTGGTCTACCTCTGTTCCTTTTGCGGGGCATAGGACTACTCCTTAATAGGCAATCTGACAACATACCAATTCTCGGGAGCAGAATACCACAAATGACAAATTGGTCTGTAAGTTTAAAATAAGTTTATAAACCCGCCTTATGGTATGAAAAGCCCATCGGAGCAGGAGGGATTCGAACCCCCGGTACCTTTCGGTACAACGGTTTTCAAGACCGTCGCGATCAACCACTCTGCCACTGCTCCATTTTTTACTTTACTGTGACCGGCACTTTGTACCAATTTCAGGCCACTCTGTCAATGCAGGAGGCTGTCTTGCCTGCGCTGGGTTTGTGTTCACGCATAGCCGCCGAATTCGCCGATTGCGTCGAACATCGCCACCACGTTCTCGACAGGCGTCTCTTCCAGGATAGTATCGTGGCTGGCCCCTGCGACATAGCCGCTGCCCGGCATCATAATCTCAAGAACCTTACGCGTTTGCTTTCGAACGCTATCGGGTGTCCCCGCGATCAGCACATGGTGCGAGTCAATGGCGCCGTTGAACAGAATCTTGTCGCCGAAGTGCATCTTCAGCATCCTTAAATCCATGCCGGTGCACGACGGTTGCACGGCGTGAAGCCCATCAAGGCCGGCCTCTATCAAAGCCGGGATAAGAGGAAAAAAACCACCGCAGCAGTGAAGCTGAACTTTCAATCCGTAAGCATGGCCCAGGTCAATCAGTCGCTTCAAATGCGGAAGGATAAATCGCTCGAAAAGTTCAGGCCCGAGCAAAGGCCCGCTCTGGCCGCCAAGGTCGTTGCCTATAAAAAATACATCGAGCGCATCGCCGGCCACGTCAAATATTCTCTGACTCACCGCAGCATAATAATCAACCATGTGCTGCATAATCGCATCGACAACTTTCGGCTCGTTATACATATTTATGTAAAGGTTCTCCATCCCCAACATATCAATCGCGTCATGCCAGAACGGCGACCAGTCCCCACCTAAGATCGCGTACTGCCCCCCGTAAGCTTCTGCTTCGGCTTTAATTTTCGAGACGTCCGTCCATTTCGGATCGGGCCAGGCATAGTCATGTACCTGTTTCTCCGTCGCATTTGCTAACGGATGGTTCATCGGCTGGCCGTAACCAATACCCTTGCGTTCGACTCCGAAAACGGTTCGAGATGTAGCACCGTCTGACAAAGGAAAGTCGGGACCTTTGTATTCGGCCCACACCCTCCGAAAATCATCGCCAAACCGAATCCGAAGCGGCTCGTCGTCAAGCCCTAAGTGTCCCTTGGCCTTTTCCCAGAACTCAACCGAAGCCCCGCACCATGCTGGCACACAATCCGGCTCCTCATGTTCGAACGCCGTAAGCACTCGTTCTCTCGATGTCATTGTCCCTTTACCAGACATTATCGTTTGCTCCCGCAACAGCTAACACAAATCGGCGATATCAAACTCGCCCAACTCCAGCGGATACTTACCATACTCACGCACAAGTTTGATCACATAATCATAGTTCTGACCCGAAACATTGCTCGGCACCGAATGGTCCGACTGAAAAATAAAACCACCGCCTTTTGCGGCATTCAGTTTTGTCACAACCACCTTCTTCAGTTCGTCACGCGTTGCATTAGCCCAGGTCATAACATCCATATTACCACAAAAGCCAAGCCCGTGTCCAAATTTGCGTCTCAAATCCACCACGTCCAGACCCGCCTTCGCTTCCAACGGGTTGAGCGAATCAAGCCCAATCTCTGCAAAATCATCGAGGATGCTCTCGACATTCCCACAGCCGTGATAGATTACAGGCAAACCATTGTCGTGACAAATACTTATCATCTCCATTACACACGGCTTGTAATGAGCCCGCCAGTAATCCGGTGAAAAGAACATATTCTTCGTATAAGCAACATCCCCCCATATAACCATCCCGTCCAGAAGACCCTCCGCCGCCTCTATCTGAGCCTTGAGACACTCAATATAAAACCGCGCGATCCGCTCAATAACTTTGCCCATTCGCTCAGGATACATCCCAATCCAGAGCAAAGTATTGGCCTTGCCGATCAGTCTCGTCAAGCACTCCGAGCATTCGATCATACTCCCGAACACAGGAAATTCCGGCCGCAACTGTTTAACCGTCTCGATCCACGCAGGACAGTTCCGAACAAAGCTGTCCCCAACACCGGCAATCTGATTGTCACCGGCGTCGAAATAGCGCCTCTTATCATAAGGATCGCCAAACTCGAACGATTCCAACTTCTCGATACTGTCGATATCCCAACTCACATACTCAGGCATCGGAAATGCAAACTTCTTGCGGATCACAGCATCAAAGCCCGTCTTGACCAGCACCTCCTCGCTACCCTCTTTGAGAATTTCAAATGCCTTGACGTGCGGATCCATATTCGGCACGGTGACAATCCAGTCAAGATCGTAGTACGTGTAAATATCCGTATCCGGCCCAAGCCCCAAATCCTTGCGCCATCGCTCCACAAAACTCGACCAGAAAAAATCACTCACAGGAACACGGTCCGCCTCCTCATGGGCAAGCGTCTTTCGCATCCGCTCTAATTTCTTCAGACAGTTGTCGCTTCTTTCCATAATATCGCATTCAATCTAACAGTTTTTGTCGATTAATTGCAGGGGGGCGATATTATTTTCCTGAATATGTACGATAACATCTTATCACCGGTGAGAGTAGATCAAACACGGCTTCTTTGGAGCGTTGGTCTGGATCAGGTGCAGTTTCAGCAGGGCCATCATTAGTGTGTCCGGCCCCGCCACGGCTTCGTAGTGAGTGTATTTGGAGTTTGCCTGCGGAAGGGGAGAACCTTCGGTCAGGAACAACTTGACGGCCTGTTTCGCAAAGAAATCCGCCCGCTCCAGGTAGCGTTTGTCGTTTGTTATCTCATACGCCCCGAGCAGCAGAAAGATCACGGCAGCCTGTTCATTGGCGATGACGGCGTGCTCGGATTCGATACCACTCGCCAGGTAAAGCTTCGCTGCATCGAGGACGAGCTTTCTGTACCCGGCCGACTTCGTCTGCCCGTACCGAAGCAGGCAAAGATTGGCCGTCCCCGCGTGGCTGTTCATGTTCGTGTAAGGGGCGTGCCCTTTCGGTTCCAGCGTGTGAGTGCTAACGTTCAGTAGAAAGCCTTTGCCGCCGGGGGTGAGGTCGTGCCCGAGCTTGAGAAAAACACGGTCCGTCCGGGCCGCACTTTTCCGCATCTTCTCGGCCAATGCCTGCGAAACTTTTTCGGCGCCGTCATGCATGTCAACCGCCAGCGACACATTACTCGTAGTCCAGATCGTCTGCCCCTTCGAGCGCTCCGCGCTTTCGGCGGGAATCCCATCCGATTGTGGACTTCGCCGACCATCCATATAATCTACAAGCGTTTCGATTGCGTGGGTAAAAAACGGGTCCTTCGTCCGCGAATACGCATGAGCCCACGTCGCGATATAGAAGCCGCCGTGTCGGGGATATTCGTCGTTCACAAGCGTGCCGTGCCAGGCATAGTTCGCATGTCGCGAGTAGTTACCGGTTTTGTGATCCCCGATCTGATTTTCCCACAGTCCCTTCGCGAACCGCAGACAAGGCTCGGGCGCAATATCGAACGACCGCTCCCAAAGCACCCATGGCCCGGCGAACTCATGAATCGCATACGTCGGGCACATCCCGTCGTAAACAAGCTTATGCTTGTACTTTTCCCTCGGAACAATTGACTCGGTTCGAAAGTCCCATCCCATATGCTCACCCCACGCCAACAGCCCGGTTGCGGGACTCTGACAATTGTTAAAGAACCAGCCAAGCGATTTGTCGGCCTCGGCGGCGTAGCGCTTGTCACCGGTGACATCGGTCAGGGCATACAGAATCTGGTACAGGCTCATATGGTGGTGCGGATTGGCCCCGCCGAACCAGCGGTCCGCGTTTCGAATTCGCCAGTTATCCCAGTCGTCAAGCCGCTGCTGAAACAGCTCCCCGATTGCCGCATCATCGAAAATCTTCAAAGTCTTGCGATCCAGCGTCGTAGCAAAAAGCGGCGAGTACTTCTGACCGTAAGTATCCCGCCCGTCCCGAAGCATAGTATCGACATACGCTTTAACGACCTGAAGATACTTACCCCCCGCGTCAATCTCACCCCCTCCTGTCGCCTTCTTCGCAGCAATCAAAGGACCGCCAAAACCAAAAAGAACGATCACCGTCACAAATGCGTACATCTTCACACCCATAGTCTCACTCCAATGACTTTTTCCATTTACACGTTCAAAAAAACATAATTTACTCCTGTCGGTGTCAATAATCTCATCAAAATCACCTTGAACTGTCAAGGCTTTTCTGTAGAATTGACCTGTTGCTTTTTCAACCAGTACCGGCTTTGGAAGTGGCGAAAAAACGTGGACGTACTTGTTTTAAATACCGCCGTGGTCGATTTTCGCAGGGATGATTTTGATTTTGCCGATAAGCTTGTCGGCCGGGGAGGCCTGGCTAAGTGCAGGCCGCAGGACCGCCCCGGTTACACCCAGCAACAGTTAGCCGACTGGATAGACCAGGGCTGCGCAGCAGCAGGCGGCCCGGGCAATTGCGCGCCGCTTATCGCAAAAAGCGGGCTCAAAGTTGCTGTCGCAGTCAACTTAGGCAAAGGCGATTGCGACGGGCTCGACGCGCCGGGCAGGTTCTTCCATGATGTGATGACGGCCAACAACGTTGATATGTCGGCGGTATTCGTGCATCCTGAACTACCGACGGGGACAACTTATATTCATAACGCCGCCGGCGCCGAAAGAGGCGGAATCGCGTATTTTGCCGATGCTAATGATGATTTCGATTTTGAAATATTCAAAAAAGCCGTCGAGCGATTGAGTCCGAAGATTGTTTATTACATGTATTCGGGCCTGTCGAAACGCGGTGACGCCAACGACGGCCGAGATTTGGCCCAATTTATGAAATGGTGCACCGGCAGGGGAATTGTCACTATCGCAGACAGCAGCACACTGACGCCCAATCCCGAGCAGGTGATTCGCTCGGGCAAACCCGTACCGGCGTATCGGCTCCTGGAACCGCTTATGCCCGAACTGGATGTGTTCTTTACATCGTCTGACGAAGCGAAAATGATTGAGAACACGTTGAGCGGGCCCAGAAAATGGGACCAATTCAGCGAAAATGAAAACAACATGCACTTCCTCGAATTCCTGACCGAAAAATTCTGGCATGCCCGCGGCAGGACAAGTGTGTTCGGAGTCACGGTAAGCGACGGCGCCTATGAAAAACATATTTCGCCGAATGGGAAAATCAGCGGCACCGCCAGGGTCGAATCGCGGTTCATGGCCGGCGGGGTGATCGATCTTGTCGGCGCCGGTGACTCGTTCAGGGCCGGCCTTATTTCATACATGGGCCATAATCTCGAACAGTTCCAAAAAGGCTCAATGAACTTCACCGAAGCGGTCCAAATGGCCAACCTCTTCGCAGCCATCTACATAAAGTCACCCCTAACCGACAGGCACAACAACATCCGCAACTACAAAAAAATGCTCGAAATAGTACACAGCAGCGTCACATACCCGAATTTCGAGTCACTGAAGAATGCGTTAGGCTGAGAGTGGCGGGATGTATCATGCTTTAGCCGAAGGACAAGCCGATTTTGTTGGCTACCGAGCGGAGGTGGTCGGCGGCGAGGCGGTATTGTTCGGCGCCTTTTAGGTGTTCCAGCATTAACGGCGTGTCGGGGAATTTGCTTAACTGCTTTAAGAACTCTGCGTAATCAAGGCAGCCGGTGCCGGGGCGAACTTCGTCGAGATGGGTGGTCAGTTTAGTGTCCAGAAGGGTGTCTTTTGCGTGGCAGCTTTTGATTAGCGGGCCGAGCTTTTCGAAGAACTCGCGAATCATCAGGCCGTTTGTGAAATACCGCTGGGGACTGCATACAAGGTTGACAGGGTCAAAGTGGACGGCGAAGCGGTCGCGGTCGATGGCCTTTATCAGGCGAAGATAAGAATCGACCGAATCGGGAAAGCCCCAGGGCATGGTCTCGAGGGTGAAATATGTTCGAGTCGGTTTGACGTCGTCGATGATTGAACGCGTTGTCTCGACTATCAGATCGAAAGTCTCGGTGGTCAGGTTATCGGGATGCGGGCCGGCCCATTTTTTGCTGTTGCGCGAGCCGCTGATATTGACGCAGCAGTTCGCCCCGATCCGCTCGGCCAGCGCCAGACGCAGGCGGCACTTTTTGATGGCCTTAAGGCGGGTCTGCTCATCGGGACTGATCGGGTTGCTCCACGCCCCCACTTCAGCGATGATGATGTCGGCCTTTTTGGCCGCGGCTTCGTATGCCTTGACAACATCGCCTTTGGCCTCCGGATCGAGGGGACAGTAGGCCGAACGATAGCCGAGCTTCTTGAGAGCCTTTACCCAGGAATCGGGACCGTCAAATTTCTCGAAGGTAGGCCCTCCCAATCGCAGCAACCGGGGCTTTGCCTTGGCAAAAAGAGAGCCTGTCACCCCAGCTGACGCCGCCAAAGCAGCCCCAAGTACGGAATTTGCGAGAAAGTGACGCCGGGACACAGCATTGTTACATATCATCTTAAACGCCTCCTTTCAAACAGCAATAACGGCTTTTACGCCAAACAAACCTTACTACATTAACATCCAGAACACATCCGGTGGGTGTGTGGGTAAACTACCCAACCGTGCTGCCTGCGTTCGGCATATCAACGGAGAGTATAACAAAAATCCCGTGTTGCCGCCGCTATCGCGCAACTGACGATTGTATCGCCCCAACCAGCGGGCAAATAGCGAAGAAGACGTTCCCCCAGTGGAAATATCAGGCTCTGCCGAGCTTCTTCAAATAGGATTTGGCTTTCTTGAGGCCCATCCGCGAGGCTTTTTTCTTCACAGCATCGGTTTTGCGTTTGAGCTTTTTGGCAATCCCTGCCGTCGGGTTACTGGGGAAGAGTTTCCTCAGAAGCTTTTCGTCAGCAGTCGACCAGAGTCCCCTGGCGGCTTTTTTCTTCTTTGCAGCCTTTTTCTTAGTGGCTTTCTTCTTTGAGGCTTTCTTCTTTGCGGCTTTCTTTTTCTTTGCCATCCTATGCTTCCTTTCAACAAAATGGTATTAGGTTGAAACCGTCTCTCAATGTTGTCCCCACAAGAGGTACCCACAATCTACGAGTGTTTTTTTCGGTGTCAAGGTTTTTTTATATTTTTTACAGGATAAAATGTCAGAAAACTGTCCCCGGCGGCCGGGATTTTGGGGCGGCGAACCCACCGGCAGAGCCCTTTACACAGACAAACTTTCGGTTATACTAAAGCGTGATATGGCAGAAATTGACGAAAACTCGGTTGGCCTGGTCGAAACGCAGACGATGCGTGTTGTTGAGGCGGATAAGCCCCTGGAACTGGACTGCGGTAAGAGTCTCGGGCCTATTGACGCAGCTTATGAAACGTACGGCAAGCTCAACGAGACGCGGGACAATGTGGTCCTGGTCTGCCACGCCCTCAGCGGCAATGCTCACGTAGCCGGTTATAACAGTCCCGATGACCGCAAACCGGGCTGGTGGGACATAATGGTCGGTCCCGGCAAGGGAATCGACACTAACAAATATTTCGTGATCTGCTCGAACTTCTTAGGCGGCTGTAGCGGGACGACGGGCCCGTCATGCGTTAATCCCAAGACAGGTAAGCCTTACGGCCAGGACTTCCCGATTATCACCATTGCCGACATGGTCAAAGTGCAGAAGCTTTTGCTGGAGAAACTGGGGATAAAGAAGATACTGGCCGTGATCGGAGGTTCGGTGGGCGGAATGCAGGTTCTCCAGTGGGCCATAGCATACCCTGATATGGTCGACTCAGCGATAGCTATAGCCACAACTTCGCATTTGAATGCGCAGTCGATCGCGTTTGATGCGGTCGGCAGAAGCGCGATATTGGCCGACCCTAATTTTTCAGACGGTCAATACCACGACGAAAAAGGCCCGGACGAGGGTCTTGCGATAGCGAGAATGATAGGGCACATCACCTATCTTTCGGAGAAGGGTATGCGCGAGAAGTTCGGAAGGCAGCTGCGAAGCGCCGATCATTACAGTTACGACCTAAAATCGGAGTTTGCGGTCGAGACATACCTCGATCACCAGGGACAAATATTTGTCGAGCGGTTCGACGCCAACAGCTATCTATATTTAACCAAGGCGGCCGACTATTTCGATTTGAAGCGGGAGTACGGCTCTCTGGAAAACGCGTTCGAGAATGTTAGATGTCGGTTTTTTGTGGTCAGTTTCGCCAGTGACTGGCTTTTTACACCGGAGCAATCCAAGGCTATAGTCGATGCGCTAGTCGCCAACCGCAAAGATGTGAGCTACTGTGACATCGCCTCGCCCTACGGCCACGACGCCTTCCTGCTCGAACCGGAGGTGCTCGGCGCGTTTATTTCAGGCTTTTTGGAAGCAACTCATCGACCCGGTGTAGAGAAGAAGCCGCAACCGGAGGCGGTGGAAAAGAAGCATTTGCTCAGCCGATTCGAACAGGCTCTTCGCACGCGTGTCGATTATGAACTTATCGAGCAGTTGATAGAGCCCGACAGCACGGTTCTCGATATCGGCAGCGGTGACGGAGAGTTGTTGGCAAGACTGATTGCGGATAAGAATATAAGAGGTAAGGGAATTGAACTGGATCAGAACCTTGCATTGCGATGCGTGCAGCGCGGGCTCTCGATTATTCAGCAAGATGTCGAGCAGGGCCTCGATAACTACGCGGACAAGAGCTTCGATTATGTGATTCTTTCTCAAACGGTCCAGACGGTCAAGCGACCCGAAAAGGTTTTCAAGGATTTGCTTCGTGTGGGCAAAAAGGTGATAGTAAGTTTTCCCAATTTTGCACACTGGCGCTGCAGGGCACAGTTGTTTTTTGGCGGAAAGGCGCCGATGACGGGACAGTTGCCTTTCGGGTGGCACGATTCGCCGAACATACATTTTCTGTCACTGAAGGATTTCGACGAATTCTGCAGGAAGCTGGGCGTCAGGGTCGAGAAGAAGATTGGCATCGTAAAGAATCGACTCAACCCTGTAACTTTTGCACCTAATCTGTTCGCCGAGCAGGTGATCTACGTAACCAGCAAAGATTAGATGGCAATTTCCGCGTATGAGTTCGGATCATATTCCAGGATTATTTCGGGTACGAATCCTGCGGGTACTTCGGTTGTGCCGGAGCGATTAAAGAAGAGGTCGCTGTTGCCGCTGAGGGTCATCTCTTCATCGGAGTAATTGAGCACCGAGCCGTTGATGGTTCCGCCTGCGTTTCCAAAGAATTCGATGCCGTTTCCTGCGATCGCTCCGCTGAGGGTGCTGAAGTTACCGCCGAAGCTCACGTGGAAGCCCGGGGCCATGAGAAATGTTCCGGTCTCGTCGTGCAGGCCGGTGAATTGCTCCTCGGCGGGCAACACGCTGACTGGGTTGCTATCGACGGTGCCCTGGAACTCAATGCGATTTGTTCCCGAATTATCCTCTAATTCGCCGTCTCCGATGATGATACCGGTTATTTCCGCGTTTCCTGCGAATGTCACGACATTCGGCGTTTCGATAAAAACTACTCCCTTTAGAGTGACGTTGCCGGTGAAGTTGGGATTTGTACCGGCGGCAATTCTTATGTTTTCGTATGTTGCATCTTCGCTCATGTCGGTCGAGGAATCTACTATGTTGGTGGCGTAATGCTCGAAGTAGCCGGGATTGGGACTCGGGAACTCGACCGGTGCGACGCCGTAGGATACATGGTTTTCTATTGCATCACTTCCGGTTTCGCCGCCGATTCCCGCCATGCCGCCCTGCAAACTGACACTTGCACTGCTGTTGGCGATACTCACATCGCCCCCAATCTGTGAATTGCCTATGATTTCGAGCGCCAGAGCTGAATCATAGCTTTCGATATAGACGCTTGATTCGACGGAGATATTGACGCCTTCAAGCAGTATATTGCCCTGCAAAGACAACGGTCCTTTTGTAGCGACGCCGAAATCGAAGACTGTGTGCGCCCTTGTTGCGATTTTGTAATTAACCCTTAACGTCTTTGTCAGCCCGGCGTAGGTGCCGGTAATGTCGGCCTGCACTGTTTCCGTACCGACGGGCGAGACGACGGCAGAGAAACTTTTCGCTCTCGCCGAATCGAGCGTGATATTAGGAACGCTCATGGTGCTTTCGCCATCGTAAGCAGGCACCAGGTTGGAGATGTCGTATGTTTCAGTCTGAAATGAAGATGCGAACTGACTGAATACCTGGCTTTGCGGCGTATCTCCCGGTACGGCGACCTGGTCCAGCCAGTAATGCATGACCTCAAGGCCGGATTCTGCGCACGCCCTTGCGTGGTCGCCCTTTCGCTGGTTCTCGGCGATTTGAAGATTCGAACCCGATAGCGACGCCATCGCCACAGCGAGCGCAGAGAATACTATCAGAAATATCATTGACGTGATAAGTGCAACGCCTTTTGCGTATTTTACATATTTACGACGTTTCATTTTGTCCCCCCGAAACAGCTAAAAACTACGACTTGGCTCTGGGCTATTTGCCTCCTTGGCCGTCACCATATTTAAGTATAAGAAATAAACAACGGGAAGCCAATAACGGCGATGTGCCGATAACTGGGATTCTGGTAGATTCTTGTTTAGCGTGGAGTGAGGAATCCGGCAGAAAGAGCGTTTGCTATGCAGGCTTGGTGCTTTTGGGGCATGCACCTGAGTTTTTGGAACAACTGGTACAAAACGCTTGTTTTTATAGGACAAAACGTTTATACTGAAATCGTCGGAAAGGCTAAACGCTGCATTCCCACATTTTCGTTTAGCGGCGAGGTTCTTGTGGGTGGAGGTGCGGTGCTTCGACAATCGAATTGTTTTTGTCGGGTGTGAGGCGTCTATTTTATTTATATAGAAATAGGGTTGTAGTCTAATTCTGAAATAAAGGAGGAATTCGATGCGTGGTAAATTGATGCTGTTGTGCTGTGTGGTTTTGACAGTGTTATTATGTTCGGGCGAGCCGGTCAGGGCGGAAGCTACTATTGTCAGCGAGACGTTCGATACGGGTCTGAGCAAGTTTCATCTCGATTTTCGTAATCATGATCCGGACAACGATTTCGGCTGGTCAAATACAAGCAATGCGGGCGGCTCGGCCGGTGAGGTTGGCGGGACATTTGCTCGGCATGAGTTTGCATACGTCGGGGCGGCTATCGGCGATTTAACGGCTGAGGATACACTTACGATGAGGGGCAAGGCATACTTGGACGACACTAATTTTGACGGCATGCTCTTTATCGGCTTTTTCACAAAGGGTACAGACGGTGAGTTCGTCTGTGGAATCAGCATCGAAGAACCAAGAGATGCCGGCTGGCGTGTGAGTCTTGAGGTGGCGGGAAACCAAGGCGTAACACGTCACATACTGGACCAGACGGAGTGGACATTTGACCTTACTTACAGCAACGGTGTGCTGTCGGGAACGATCGGGCCGACAGATGAGGGAGATGACAATTTTTCTCTTGCCGTCGACTTCGGCAACAAGGTGATCGATGCGTTCGGGGTGGGAACAAGAAGCGACAGCTCCAGGAATGACACTTGCGAGTTGTACCTGGACGAGGTGGAGTTCAGCGCCATTCGTAAAGCGAGTAACCCGAATCCGACCGATGGTACGGATAATGTCTGTCCAGGCGAAGTCTCCTTATTCTGGGAGGCCGGCGCTGCAATGGGCGGCTCGGTAAGACATGCGGTTTACTTCGGCACCGACTATCAGGAAGTTGCCGACGCGAACCGTTTCACTCCCGTTATATTCAAGGGCATTGCCAGGGATCCCTATTATGAGGCGGGCAACCTTCCGTATCTGTCGAGCTACTACTGGCGCATCGATGAGTGGTACGGTATAATCGAAAAAGGTGACGTGTGGAGCTTTACGATTGCAGGGGGCAGGGCGTTCGATCCTGAGCCGGCCGACGGCGGTTCGGAACTCAATCCGGTGCTCAGTTGGGCAACCGGATGTTTTGCGGTCGCTCATGATGTGTATTTTGGAACGAATTTCAACGATGTCAACGATGCGACCGATCCAAACACTGCTCCGGGTCAGGGGCGGCAGGGCGCGGCGTCGTTTGACCCGGGTGAACTGGAAGGGGGCACGGTTTACTACTGGAGGATTGACGAGGTCAATGACGCCAACGTGTGGAAAGGTGACATCTGGAGCTTAACGACACTGGATCCGAACCTTCTCATCCTGTACAAGTTTGATGAGACGAGCGGGGATATTGCGTACGATTCATCGGGTCATGGTGCACACGGCAGCGGTGATGACTTTGACGGTGACACCTGGGACACAGACGACGGGCGTTTCCCCGGCTGTATCAACATGGACAGTGACCAGCGTATAACGGTTTCGACAAGCCGGCTTGGGACGATCAGCAAGGAGGTGTCCATCTCTCTGTGGGCAAAGGGAGCATACAGAGACGACGCCGATAACTGGATATTCAGCACGGGCTACGAGACGGGCGGTGAGACGATTCACCTTTCTGTAGCCCTGCCGAATGGGAGCAGGGACGCAGTAATATTCCAGGCGGGCAACGATGCGAACGACCGGTTGGAGTGGACGCGGGCAGAGGGGGCTGATCCGAGCGGCTGGCGAAGCGGGTGGCACCATTTTGTTTTCATCAAGAATGAGAATACGCAGGTAATGCAGTTGTATTTCGACGGTTCGCTCGTTGATACGCTCACGGGCGTTAACACGACGATGTTGGCGGCTATTGTGGCATCGGCGGCTGATGTGAGAATCGGGGCGCGTTTCAACCATAATGACGATTTTGTGGGTAAGATCGACGACTTCAGGATCTATGATTATGCGCTTTCGGAGGCGGAAGTGACGGGGCTTTTCCGGGGTGGTGATGTTGCGGTGGCATGGGGTCCGAAGCCGCACGACGGTGCCGGGGATGTTTCGGTGGATGCGATGTTTAGCTGGAGGCCGGGGGATTTCGCAGTTTCGCACGATGTGTACTTCGGCACGAGTTTCGAGGATGTGCGGGATGCCACTACGAGCGCGACTCTTGACGTGTACGAGGGCAACCAGGGGCCGAACGAGTTTACACCGACGAGTACTCTGGAATTCGAGACTACTTACTATTGGCGGATTGACGAAGTTAACGTCGGCGACGGCAACAGTCCGTGGAAGGGCAATGTGTGGAGCTTTAATGCGGCCAACTTCCTGATCATCGACGACATGGAGTCATACAACGACTCGAGCAATCCGATCTACGACACCTGGGAAGACGGCGTGACCAGCTTAAACAGTTCGTCTAATATCTGGGTTGCCACCGAGCCCAATATCCATGGAGGCAAACAATCCATGGAGTTCTTATATGAGAACCAAAAAGACTGGTGGAGCGGTCACTA
>Ga0075123_10000078_pt1 | contig 45020 bp, 77 predicted proteins | sample AntAceMetag02UKX_FD_69808 | JGI IMG/M metagenome (GOLD analysis project Ga0075123, IMG submission 69808) | Saline lake microbial communities from Ace Lake, Antarctica - Antarctic Ace Lake Metagenome 02UKX | ecosystem: Environmental > Aquatic > Non-marine Saline and Alkaline > Saline | place... | reverse complement strand
TCTCAAAAAATATTTTAAAATACCCCTACTGAAGATGCAACAAACACACCAACAGCAGCCATAATTAAGAATATCACTCCAAAAATTATAAGATTTCTCTTTTTAAGATTCTTTGAAGGTTTGTATTTTGTCGGTTCGTAAAATACCGGATCTGTATTTTCTTTAACAACTTCAACCTTTTCTTCTGATTCATCGACATGTAAAGGAATTTCCTCTACCGGTGCTTCATTGATCTCAGTAACTGAAGTTTTCCTAACAGTCTTTTGTTCTCCATTATCGAATAAAATTTTCCAACTTTTTGTAGTTTCACCGTTAATAACTCCAAGAAGTTCATCATAAGCTACTTTGTCACCAATTTTCATAATTATGTTGTTTAAATATTATAGTCTTAATATAACAAAAAGTTTTGGGATAAAAAAATTATTTGGCATTTATTTTCAAAAAATTATCTACCCATTTCATTTCCACGCCAATCTGGTACATCCTCATCACCCATTCCACCTCTTGGTGCGCGGGGTACTTCATCCCAAGTAGATTTTGCTTCTTTTTCTCCTACCATATCAATAGTCCAATCTCTCAACTTACCCATGAAATATTGTAAGTCGTCATCACTTAATTTCTTAAATACATTTGATCGTAACCTTTGAATTTCTTCCATGAAAAGTTCGTCAACCTTTTCATTAAATGTTACTTTTTCATTTAAACTTTCTTTAACTAATTTCATGTTGTGTAATTTTTTTTAAAAATTCATCTATTATTTCTTTTAATTCTTCCCAATCATCTGTAAATTCTACCTCTCCATATCTAGTACCTACTCTTGTAATCTCTCCATCTTCTACAGTATATGTTATAAGAGAATCTACATCTTGGAAATCTAGATTGAAATTAAACCAAAACATTTGTTGGATATTATCATGTGAACCGATTAAATTACACCAAACATCCTCATTTCCAAAACAATATGATCTGGACAAAATATTATTTTCATTCGCAGCATCCATTGCTTTAAATGTTTTAATATCAACTAATAGGTTTTTATCATCTTCAAATACTATTTCAGCATCTTCATCACTAAACTTAGAAAAGAATTGAGAATATTCGTTTTTTGTTATATTTCTAAATGTCAATAATTCATCTTGAATCACATCATATAATTCTTTAGATGATTTATATCTTCTTCCATGAGTTCCTAAAAACTTTTTAACATATTCCAATGATTTAGGTACTGCTTTATCATCAGATTTAGCGCTTTTTAATAATTTCCAAATTTTTTCATCAAACAAATCACTTACTTCTTTTTTAATTCCTGATGTAAATTGATTCTCCCATTGTTTCTCAAAACCATCTTTTATATCATTATCAAATTCTTCAAATGAATTAAATGAATCAATATTTCCTAATTTGATTTTTTTATTCTTAGCTCTTAAAAAGAACATGTGAGCATTTTTTAATTTCCAAAACGGAGTTCCCGAATACATCCATTCTGTAAATTTTCCTGCTAACCCTGGGGTTTTTTCAATTAATTTTCTAAGTTTAACATAATCTGGATCATTTGAGTCCTTTCCTTTATCAGCCAAAATCTTTTTAGATTGTTGAATGTTTTCGTAAATTCGCGTGAATTCTTTTATTGTGATGAAGTCTTTCATTTTATCCATGCATTTTTTACTGTTGGATTCTTTTTCACTTTTGCTATATATTGCCAAGGAGCTTCAATACAAGGATATTCTTTTTGATATCCTGACATATATTGTACAACTACAGTATATTGTTTTGGTCTAAGATTTCCTTCAAATCCTCCGAAAAAATCTTCCTTTAAGTTTTTATAGAAAAATGACATATTTATTTTATATATCTAAATAAAAAAGCCCTACCAAATAAATGATAGAGCTTCTTATTTTAAATTTCTGAGATTACTGTATAGCGATCATTTAGTGTTTTGATCACGGAAAGTTTTAATTAAACCAGACTTTCCAATACTGTTCTAAGTGTATTACTACCAGCCATCTTAGATTCCTGACCTTTTCTGCCTCCTCCGAAGAGTTACATCATGCCGAGTGCGGATTTTTAAACCAGTTTAGAGGTTGCCCCTAAACCCATTCATCGTTTGCTGATTGTATAATCAAGGCCGAGGCCTTAGTTTACGAAGTAACGCATATACTTACTACAGAAAATATTATAAAGAACGTTTTTACATATTATATATGATACAATATAACCTTTTTATGACAACTTGTTGCACAAGTTTTGTTAAATTTTTGTTAATATTCCCTCTTTTCAAATATTCGAGGGAATCCATATTCATATTTTTTGGCAATTTCTCTAGAATCATTAATCATTTTAATGAAATCTGGAACTTCTGTATTAGGCGATGATCGTATTTCATTTCTCCATTCTTCTGGATAACTCCATTGAGGAGTGTTAATTCCAGTACCTTTTTTCACTGGATGTTTTACAAATCCTAAAATGTTTGCTATTTTTTCGTTTTGTTCTTTGTGGGTCATAATTTTAAAATTGAGTTAGAAATTTATCAACATGTGCAATTACTTTTGCTAACCTATGCTCATATCCATCATATCCAAGAGGATCTACATAATCGTTAGGTGGAAATTCAAAAAATGTAGGAGTTATTCCGGCATCATCAAATCCCTTTCTATGAATTAAAGCTAATTCATCTCTTTCTTTCTTTGGCATCCTTGTTCCATCATTTTTCCAAGGAGTGTCTTTAGTTAAGAAAATATACTCATCCATTACATTTGCTTTAGTTACCCATTGAGGAACTTTGAGATCTCTGTTAAATAAATGTTTAGCATAAGATTTCGTAATTACTACATCAGTATCAACAAACAAAACTTTCCTTGCCATACGAGTATGTTTCAAAATAGCTCTGGCATGTTCAGAAGCAACTAAATTCAAATCACTAAAGGTACATTCCCTTGTATCAGGAACTAATTCTCTTCCTAATTCAGGACACCATGCTGTATTATAATGATCTGCCAATTGTTGACACATAGTAGTTTTGCCAGTGGATTCGGTTCCTACGATTGCAATTTTCTTTGTGTAATAATCTTTTGCAAAATTATTCAACATATTCCAATGAGTGATTGGCTTTTGTCTTATCATGGTTCCACTTATAGGAACAATGGTTCTGGCTTGATTAAAAACTAAGTTTTCTGCTCCCATAGCTTTTGCAAAGAAATCTCCATAATCTTCAGAGCTAAAAACCCTATCAAACTTACCAAAATTTTCTGCAATATGCTTACCCCACCATACACTGAGATCATCATAGCTTAAGTCTTCTGGGTGAGATATATTATCCCCTAATACAGTTATCTTGGGGTCATTAATATAGGTCGAGATGACCCAGTGTAAACGATACTTAAGTGGAATTGGTTCACCTTCTCTGGCTCCAACTAATATTGTTAAATGATCACATTTACTTTTAGCGTATTCAATTAAAGCCTCATGACCTTTATGAAATGGCATTGCCTTCATGATTATAAAACCCTTAATTAACTTGATAGAATTCTTTTGTTTGTTCATTATATCTATAAAATTTACATTCTAATAAATCTATTATTTCTTTTTGTCTTGTTTTATCTTTTTCTATAAGTTCTCCATTCTTATAATGTGCTGCCTCGTCATATTCAATGACTATATTTTTCTCTTTATCATATGCATCTACAAAATATCCTAATTCTTCAATATGAAATTCTCCACCATTTTTAGCATGTATTAAATTCCAATCTTTTTCTTTAGATAAATTATCAAAAAATAAACATGCTTTGTAATTATACCTTGGAGTTATTCCACCATTTTTATCTTTTATATAATTGATGGCAGAAATTCTCATTTTTTTAATAGTTTCGGGAGTGTTTTTTCTACCTGTGTTTTTTTCAGCAACTATTTTCCAAGGATTTTTCTTTCGAATTTTCTCTTTTACATCTGGCCAAGTAAATGGATTTTCATTTTCTTCTCGCCATTTTTCTAATGATTTTTTCGTAGTTTCTGGCATTTGTTTTCCAAAAGCCGGATTTCCCTTTCCTTTTCTATTACAACTTTGACAAAAATGTTCATTTATATTTTCATCTAAATCACATAAACGCTTTTCTATAAACTTTCCGCAATCATCACATATAACTTCTATTTTCTCTCTTCTATGTGATGATGTTTTCAATAATGTCCATTGAATATCAAATTCATCTCCAACCTCTACATCTTTTTCGAGAATTTTTTTATAAAACCATTTATTTCTATAATTTTCAATTTTAATCCTAAGTGTTTGGTTTCCTTTTATAAACATATTTTTATTTTATATATTCATAGAATAAAACCACTTTATACCATTTCATAAAAGACATGATACAATCCTTTTATTATGGGTATACAACTAAGCATCTTGGTTTGCTACAAATTTCTTTCCATTCATCCTCTTCCATACAAGCGTCATCAGCTGTCCATGCAAGATTATAAATTTCACTTTCACTTTCTTTATAAACACATTCAGGATCTGCTCCTTGAGCAATCTCATATCCATTTCCTTCTGCATCTCTTTGTACTATAACTTGCATATCATCTGGCAAGTTTTTGATAATTTCTTTTAGTTCTTTTACATTCATATGTTTAACGCTTTTATTAATTTTTTTCTTCCAAACCAGATGATTGCTATACATGACCAGTTTACTATCAACAATCCAGTTACATCAAAAAGTAAATATCCTGCCAAATTAAGTAATGACCATAAAAATCCTATCAACAAAACTCCTTTACCTTTCATGATCCATCATAATTTACGATCCAAACATCCATTGCGTTTAGTTCAGTTTCAATAATTTCTTTAATTCTATTCCAGTCTCCACCAGCTAAACCAGCTCCAATTTTTGGTAATCCAATAGTTTTGCCCTTGAATACATGATTAATTTTGCGCATACACAAAGTCAATGCTTCATAATCAATAGGTGCGCTGACTCCATCTTTATGATTCCTACCATAATGATATTGAGTGTATGAATTCACTACAGCTAGTTCATGATTTTGATTCATAATTAGCCATTCATAGTCAATTTCTCCTAATTTATTTTTATTGCCTCTATGTTTAGCTGCTTCCATTGGATAATTATCACAACCAAAAGCCTTTGCCATTTGTGGAGCAATCCCTGCACCCATTTGGCAAAAACAATTACAACCATGAGTTATAACATCAAAATGTCCTTCCTTAGCTAATTTTATTAAATCTCCATCTCTTTCTCTCATAATGTAATTTTATAACAAGATTTCATAATTTTCATTTTTCCTTTTTCGTCATCAACAAGCAAAACTACCCTAGCATTTTTAAAGGGATCCAATGCTCGTGCTATATCAGTGTATTGAATTTCTTTGAATTTCTTCTCTCTTCCTTCCATAGTTAAATCTCCTAGACCTAACGTTAAAATTCCGTTTGCTTCTCTCATTAAAACGAATATTTAAGAGTTAAAAACCCATTGGTCCCAGCCATTACAAAATAAAGAGGTTCCCCATCATATCCCATCACAGCATTTCCAAGAATTAACTCGTTGGTTAAATTATTTAAGCTTCCTATTAATTCAAATTTTTTCCATTTGAATCCAGCATAGGTATTTAGTGTAGTTGCAGCAGGAAGAGTATGTTCATTTGAGAAGTCAATATAACTATCTCCTCTATATTTAACATTCAAACCTATATTAAACCAATCGCTTAAATTATATTTTATGTCAGTACTAACAATAACATTTGGAGTCATAACAGGTGAAAATATTTCTCCATCTTCTTTAATTTGATTATATGAAACATTAGCAGCTAATACATACTCGAAACCATTTTGCCATTTATATCTTCCATCAAGTTCTATTCCACTCCTAAATGATTGATCTACGTTTTGGTGAAGTAAAATTCCATTAGGGCCATATTGTCCATTCAATACAATTTCATTCTTAAAACTCATATAATACGTATTCACATTTACTTTAAGAGATTGATCATTGTACCTAAATCCTAATTCATTATCTAGAGCTTGTTCCGGAACAGTTGGATTATACATTTCTGGAATAAAATCATCGTTCCCCATAAATAGGTCTGTTCTAGTAGGTTCTCTGTGACTCATTCCAATTCCATAGTAAATATTAGAATACGCTCCGGTCCTTATAGTGACACCACCTGACCAATTAATAAAACTATATTTCTGTGTAGGGAAAGGTGTCTGACCATCATAAGAGAACATACTGTAACGGTACTGTACATCCCCATAAATTGAAAACCTTCCAGATGTAATTTCACCTTTAACATAAGGTGCTACTTCATTTCTATATCCAGTATTTTTATATGCTTCTTCTCCATTATATGAACCAACATGCTCTCTATAATAAGTATATGCACTAACTCCATAATTTGTATTCAACCAATTTCCAACTTTTAGATTGTAATTTAAATTTGTTCCGAATTGATTAGACCAAAGTTCAATTCTATTCATTAGATCCCCCCAATTTAAAGAAGGATCAAAATGAGCTATATCTGTATCATACCATCCATGAATTCCGGTATGATAAACTGTAGCGTGCAATCCAAATCGTTCCCAATGTAATTGGCTATGAATTTGTGAGAAATCATCAGTTTCATTCGGCTTATTAGAATTATATCTCGGATTAGAATTAATTGAATCTAGTGGTTCTCCTAACCAACCCATTCCATTTCTTTGTTTTCCAACAAAACCATAGAATTTAAAACTCTTTAATTTGGCACCATAAAATGTTGAGTATGAATTATTAAACACATTATTTTTATATCCATTGGTATGATTAGATGAAGTGGTTATAAAAAAATTAGGGTACATTATACCACCTGATGAACCTAGCGATCCATATGAACCAACACTTCCTTGGGCAAACAATCCAGGTTTATCTGGAAATTTTAATGAATTGAAGTTCATACTTCCACCATAAGAAGATACACCAGATTTTGTCATTCCAGCTCCTCTAATAATTTGAATGTTATTGACCGCGCTAAGGAAATTCGGATAATTGTTATAATAAATTCCTTGATCTTCTGGTTCATTCATTGGAACACCATTAAATGTAGAATTAATTCGTGTCTGATCAATCCCTCTCATTCTATAATAAATATAGCCATTTCCTAATCCATTATCGGAATGAGTAACAATTGATGGTGTTTGACTAAGAAGTATTGCTGGCTCAGAAAATGGTTGCCTGGCTTGAATTACTTCATGATTTAGATTTGTAAAGGAAAATGGTGTTTCTTTTACAGCGGTGTAGGAACCAGTTACAGTGACTTCATTCACATTAATTGTGTCCTCTGTGATGTTCCCTTTTTCATAAAATGTTTGTGCGAAAACTACACTTCCTATAAATAATAGGATTACAATAAATAAATTTTTCATAAGTTTAATTACTTTTATAATTTATATTTTTATTAATGTTACTGTATTGTTGTAATTTTTAATTGAGGATATTCTTTTAATCTTACCTCTGTTTTTTTCCACCGGCACTTTTCAAATAATTCATCAGTACAATCTTTTACTGATTTAAATTTTTTAATTTCATCAATCCCTCCATTGTCAATACTATAATCTTCCCAGAACATTCCGACTTTATATTGAATGGCCCATTTTGATTCTGTGGTATATCCTTTTCGTACTACATGTTCAATTAATCTAAATTTCAGTGTTTTCATTTGTGTATAAATTATTATGTTCAATATATTCAAATACTTTATCATCCAATCCGGATGGTTTAGCTTCAGAAGAGGGAGCTAAATGTCTATCTTTTAATTCGCTCCGGATTTGAGTTGAAGAAATTTCAATAATATCATTCTCTTTATTTAAAAAGATATGAGGTTCTTTCAAATACCAATTAACATCAGGATCTCTTTCAACTCCTTTTCTTGGGATAACTACAAATCGAACCATTCTTTCAAGTTCTCTATAATTAACCCATTTGTCAAAATTATTAGCATTATCTAATCCAATTATCATTGAGAAATTGAATTTCTCATTTATTTTTTTATTAAGTTTTAACCTCTTAAAGAAATTATAGGTCTCTCCGGCTAATTTGTTTTCAATTTCGTAAGGGAAAACTTTTATTCTACTATCAACCTTGGCAGCTATTTCACACATATGCAATCTCCTATAAGCTGTTGCCATATCTTTACCAGCCATATGATTATAAGCTGGCATTAACCACACCTCATCAAATTCTCCAGAAGTATTTAATACAAATTGGGCTGATTGAATATGTCCCTTTGTAATTGGATCAAATGCTCCTCCAAGAATGGCAACTTTAGTTTTTCTACCCAAAGACTTATATTGTAAAGTTCTGGATTTGATTTTATTAAGAGTTGCCATGATGTTTTCATCAACATCCCATCCAGATTCATTGTGAAGTTGAATTAAAGAACATATCAAATCTCCAGATTCTTCTTTGAGATTTTCAACATCTTGCCATTTCATTAACTCAAAGAATTCATTTTGAATATCTTTAAGTCTTTCTCCTAAAGGAGTGTAACCAAAATTCTCCTCGAAAACTTTTTGTACATCTTTTTGTGTTTTATTCATAACATTTTCTTAACATTCTCAGCGAAACCTTTTTGTTGGGCACCATAAAATAAGTACTGAACGTTTCAGTGAAAGTACTCTTTTATTCTTTAATATTAGATATTATTAATTCTAAACCTTCAGTTAAACCGAACTCTAAAGCTGTCTCATAGTCATCATAAACTCCCTGAGTAATATATTTACTTAAAGGATGACCTTTAACATATTCTTTTGCAGTCAATTTCATATCATAAGCATGTGAATCCCATTTTTTTACATTTGGTCTAAACCCAATAAAGACATGGATATTATGCTCATTTCTTAGCCATCTTTGTAATCCAGTAATTGTTGGCCTATGAACCATGAAATGTTCTCCTTCTGCAATTAATCCTGACCAACTATCAGCAATGTGTTTTGTATCATCACTACAAGTAAAGCATTCTACATCATACCCATTTGATATATTCGCATATCCTGCTTGATCAGCTTTTACTGCAGTATCAAAAGAAACTAACTTATCTTCGTATTCGTTATATTCTTTCATTATTCGAAAAATGAATTAAGTTGAACTTGCATATAATCATTAAAATCTTCAATTGTAATTTTGTCAAATTTATCACCCCAATTTTCTCTCATTGATTCTATATGATTAGCATCCAATGTGTTAATTATTCCTTTAGCGACATGTAAAACTCTACCTTTATCTTGTCTAAAATAATGTTTTTTACTATCAATAAAGCAGGCACCAATATCATCGGATTGCTTTGGTTCTTTCCATTCTTTTTCAGGCCAAATTCTTGCTATTTTCATTATAATAATTTTAAATTTCCGGTTATTCTATCAATTTCATCTGGGTACCATGGACCAATGGCAACCGCAGTAATAGTTATCTTTCCTCCAAATTCAGTTAATCCTTTATCTTCAATTAAAGAACAAGGAATACCTTTCGCTGATGCATTTTGATATGCAGTAATTAATTCAGTTAAAGTACCTTGAACCACAATTTTTACAAAAGAATTATTGATCCATTGATATATTGGTTGATCTTCATGCAATATGATTTCTTTATGAAGAGTTTTGTAAATTCCATGTTTGTGTTCGTCCCATTCTCTTTTTCCATATTCCCCAAAGAATGAATCAAGCAAAACTGCTAATGATGCATGAGCTCCTTGAGCAATCATTTTACCTTTCCTCATCTTAGGTTTAGTGTCGGTTCTGATTATTATGACTTGTTTTGGTTCCATTATTTTATATTCAATATATGTTTAGCTATTACAATTTCATCTACGTTTCCGGTATATTTTCCTTTAGAATCAGAAAGTTTAATAGTATGATGCCAATCTTCTCCTTCGGGTTTAGCTTCTACCATCTTAATAACCATATTAAGTGGTTTAACACCAACATCATTAGAAAAATTTGTTCCAATACCGAATGAACATTTAATTTTACTTCGGCAATGATCTTTTATTTTAACAGCCTTTTCAGGATTCAATGAATCAGAAAATACAATTGCTTTTGATTTTGGGTCAATTCCAAGTTTTTCATAATGAGCAATTACCTTATCAGCAAACTCAATAGGATCTCCAGAATCATGTCTTACTCCATCATACAATTTAGCAAATTTCTTATCGAATGATTTGAAAAATACTTCAGTTGTAAATGTATCGGATAATGCAATACCAAGATCTCCACGATAAACATCAGTCCAGTTTTCCATAGACAAATGGTTTGCCATTTTATAACCATATTTAGCTGCATGGAACATAAACCATTCGTGAGCATGGGTTCCAATAGGAGTTATATTATATTTGTATGCAAAGTACACATTTGAAGTTCCAACAAAGTTTGAATTTCCATGTACACTATACATTTGTTCTACAAATTCATCATGGATATCAAATGATGCTCTTCTCCTTGTTGCAAAATCAGCAAAATGAATTCCATTTAATCTGAATAACATTTTTTTATCGTTATTATTCTTAGATCTTTTTTCCTTATCCCAAAACATCTCACCAGTCATCATAAAAAACAATTCTGAAATAAGAGCCATTAAAGGAACTTCCCAAAGAATAGTCCTGTGCCAATACCCATCAATTGAAATTTTAAGGGATGTCCCTTCTTGAATAATTCCAACTTCAGAAGAATCAAATCTATATCCATAAAGAAAATCAAGATATGTTGGGTCAAGATAATAACATTTCTTACCCATCCAAGATTTTTGATCTTTAGTTAATGCCAAAGTTTCCATCATCTTAACTTGCTTTCTAAGTTCTTCAGCAAATCCTTCAGGAAATTCAGTCTCTCCCCTATTTATAAAAGCATATTTTACTTTTGCTCTAGGGAATTTTTTGACAACTGCTTGTTGCATTGTAAATTTATACAAGTCGTCATCTAAAATGTGGTTGATAATTTGTTTCATTATTTTTTGCCTTTTAGTGTCCAATAATCTGCGCCTGACATGTTTGGTCCATCTAAACCATCATCTATTTCTACTTTAATTATCCATCCGGCATCTTCATATCGCTTTTCTAATTCATTCCTCATTAATTTGCGCCGAACTTCTTTAAGATTCAAATATATATCTTCGCCTGGCATAAATTTAAAAGAAGCAGTACCTAATTCAATTCTTATAATATCATCGTCAAAAACTCTTAGAATTTTCTCATCGATATATTTTTCAATTTTAGCTATTATTTTTAGCTCTCCATCAGACAAAGGATCTGTCTGGATTTTCTCTTTAATTTCTTTATAATTCATCGCCATTTTCTTTATGTTTTGTATCTGGAAAATATTTCATTGTTATAAATGTTCCAACCCCCGCTCCAATCATTGAAGAAACTAAAAGCCAGTTATTATCTACATAGCCAATTGTGATTTTTGCATATAAAACCCATGCAATCATATTCATCATGGTAGCCATATATGCTTGATTTCTTGCAATGGATTTAATAACATATATGTAAACTATATGCCAAACAACTGTTAATCCAAATGCTATTAAATGTGGTGTAATAAATTCCATATTAAAATATTAAAGATCCTTCATCGTCCCAAGCCCAATAGAGTTTTCCATTTTCTCTTAGAATAACATATTTCAAAGTTTCTGTTGGTTTTTCTTTTGACATACAATCATTATCAATTGCTACTGACATTCCATTGATAGAAAAAACCCAGGCTCCAAATGGAAGTTTATAACCAGCTTTTCCTTCACCGTCATTTCTCCATTCATTTCCGAATCCATCTCCATCCCAATTACCACCAATATATGAGTCTATTTGATCAATAATATGATCACCACATGCATTTGCATCAACCCATTTAGATTCAGGATTATCTAATCCTCCACCATAAAGTTTACGAAATGTAACTTGATCAGCTCCAAGAAGTTTACATTGAGCTAGAATATCTTCGGGTGATATTGTGTCATATGCGCTTGTCATATTTAATGATAACCTAAGATTGAATCCTTGTTGTTTAATAAATTCACATAATTCATCTAATTCTACTCTGAGCGATGCAGGAGCTCCAATAATATCCCAATTATTCTTTCCATTAAAAATATCAGAAACTGAAAGGGATATTGTGTTGACACCTAACTCTTTAAGTATTTCAACATTAGGATATGTGGTATATTCTTCTTTATTGAATGAATTTATAACAAGTTCAGATTTCATTAACATTACTCCGGAAGTTTGGAGTTCTACATTTGGGAAAGGATGTCCCTCTTTGTCAAGGACAATTCTTAATTTTCTAAGAAAGGGGATGTTTTGAAGTGCTTCACCTGTTCCGGTGATAATCATTGTACTGACATGTTCAATAGATGCTCTTTTTATTCTTTTACGATAAGCAATCTCATCAAATTTCTTTTCATAAGGATTATCATGCATTCTAGATACACAAAACTTACAATTGTTAACACATGCTTTAGTAGGTACAACTACTGATATACTTTGTATGAAATTCATTCTGTATAGATTTAAGTATCTTTAATAACAGAAGTAATATAACCAATTACTTTGGGACTAAAAAATTCTGAGCTATAATTTTGATATTTTTAGCTTAATTTTATCTGCTGCTTCATAATCTTCTTTAGCTAATGCAGCTTTTAACTTTTTCTTAAGAGTATCAAGGGTTTCTTCGAATTCATGTATACCTTTTTCTCCAATATTATAGGGATCTACAAAATACGACCACCCTTCATCATAAGCATCCAATGGTAAATTAATTGGTCCATCACTAGCGAATATCATTTTAAGAAATGCCGATCCCCCATCATTCATTCTTCCACTATCCATTTTACTAGGACGCACCCCATCTTTTTCGACATAAACACATCCATTCGCTACGCCGAGAAAAAGAAGTGCATCTCCAATAAAATTTCTATCTACTATAGTTTCCTCTCCAAAGACTTCGATAGGTTTAGAAGGAATGATTCTAGTAATCAAATCTCCTTTTTTAAAATCATATATTGATTGTGGTATTTGTTCCATTATAAATCTTATTTTAATAGATAATCAAGATGTTCCCACATTTCTTCCCATCTACCATCATATAATTCTTTTCTGAATTTTTCATATTCTTTCTTATACATAGAATACATTCTAGTTCCATGAGTTCTGGAATATTCAACATTAAAAATTCTATCACATAACTTTATAAAAGAGGCATGTTTGTATATTCTAATCCCGTAATAATATCCAGGACCTGCTCTTTCTGCTCGGTTTCTACCTTTATCATTAGTAAGCGCATATGAATATTCTGCTACTATTAAATTTGTGGCTTCCTTTACATTATTGTAAGTTACACCAGCATCTTCAATAGTGTCATGACACCAGCATCCACCATACACAGTATCTCTATCCTCTTTAGGTATAAGATAAATAAATCTTTCTGCGACTCTAGCCACACCTATTAAGTGATACCAATATGGATGATTATCAAACATCTGTCCAGTAATTCCATGTACTTTACGTGCATAAAATTCTGCCTTATCCTTTATGTTTTTACGATGCGGCATTTTTTATTCTATTTTTCTCTCTCACATTAGCTCTTACTTTTCCAAGAAGAGCACCAGATTTATCTATAACTTCATCGCAAACAGTTGCAACAACATAAGCATCATGAGTATTTTTGCAATAAAGCTCAGCTAATTTTTCTATTTTTTCTCTATTCATTTTACATTAAATTAAAATTCTAATTATATTTGCAATTACTACAAATACTATCATCCCTAACGAACCTAATATAGGTATCAATTGTGTAGAAATATTATTATTCAATCCTATAAATACCCATAATATGTATAATAAAACAGATACAACCCATATTTTCTCTCCGTTAGTTAGTAAATTCTTCATTTTACATTAAGTTGATATACCATTTATTAGGTACTTGTTTAATATTTTTCTTTGATTGATAATAAATAAAATGTTTATTCACATTATATTCAGGATGATTATTTATGAATTCGGTTGCAGAATTAACTATAAATTCTTTATTATCTGGTGTTTGAATAAAATATTTTTTAGCGTTTGGATTTTTATTGCCCATTTTACTTTCGCTTAATTTTTTTATGTGCTCCTTTGTTTTCTTTATTCCAAATATTGGAGAATCTGCCCCCTTTTTCCCAAACATTGGATTATATTTACCAGTATTATTTGAATTCATTCTCATTTTTTCTAAAGTTTCTTTAGAATATATCCCTTTCTTTCCTTTATTCCAAGGTGTCTTTCCTTTTCTTTTTTCACTTAATATTCTTTTAGTTTCTTCAGAATGTATACCACCCCATTCGTTCATTCCCCCAGTAGGACTTATATTATATCCTTTTGGTCGTAAAGTATTAAATTTCTTAATATAAAATTCTTCTAAATCAAAAGCTTCTTTTCTTGTTTTTGTTATTTCCAGTATTTTTCTTTTGAAATTTTCTTTACCGTGTAAATTAATAGATTCAGATAAATATAAACCACTTCCTAAATAAGAATCATTTAAATTTCCTCTATGAGATCCCACATATTGTTTACTATTTAATTTATTTGTTGTTAAATATACAAAATTCATTTTATTTTATATATTCATAAGTGCATTTGATTATTGTGTTAAAAACGTTAAAGGTAATTGCCAAGAATCTATCATTTTTACTCCATGCAAATGAAGTTCTTTTATAGTTTTAGTTATATCTGGATTAATTGGTTTAGTTGCATTCATAATAAAGAATGTTTCAAACCCTTCATTATTTGCATCTATTGCTGTATCTTTGCAGCAATAATCGGTTGCCAATCCACAAATAAATACAGTTTCTATATTTTTCTCTCTTAAAAAGAATCCAAGTCCTGTTCCATCAAATCCAGAATAAGGATGTTTATCTTTTTCCAATCCTTTTTTAAAGATATAAAATTCAGCTTCATCTTTAATTAAACTGAGATCTATTCCTTCATGGATCATAGCTCCATAAGATTCGGCAATACAATGATCTGGCCACAACGTATCTTCTTTTCCATTTACTTTATACGTATCGAATGGCTTCTTAGTTTTATATGAAGAGGCAAATGCCTTCATACCTGTAGGATGCCAGTCCTTTGTAAAAATAATTAAATCAAATTGGGGTAACAATTCATTTATTACAGGAACGATTTGATCACCGTTCGGTACTGCCAATGCTCCCCCTTGTCCATTCTTATAATCCTCTTCAGTCGCCGGCATGAAATCATACTGGGCATCGATGATAAGTAAAGCCTTCCTACTTCTTGTGTATTTTTTTTCTTTCATAATTTTAATATATATAATAAAAAGTGTACATTTATAAAACAACAAATTTAATAAACGGTACTATTTACATTGGCCAGCATACTGGAGATGTAAATGATCAATATTTGGGATCTGGACTTTTAATAAAAAGAGCTATTAAAAAATATGGAAAGGAAAATTTCCAAAAAACGATCATCAAAGAATGCAATAATATTGATGATCTAAATAATAACGAAATACTTTTTATTAAAAAATTTAATTCTATTTATCCAGGTGGATATAATTTAAGAGAAGGAGGAAATAACTCATTGTTATCTAATTCAACTAAAAGAAAAATTAGTCTTTCTCGAAAAGGAAAATGTATGGGTGAAAACAATCCAAATTGGAACGCTAAATCATTCAAAAAAGATACTAAAAATAAAATTAGTAAATCTATAAAAGAACGATATCAAAATCATCCTACATATCGTACCACAATATCCAAAACATCAAAGAACCGAAAACATTCTAAAGAAACCAAAAATTCTATCAGTCAAAAAAATTCTGGTAAAAATAATGGAAGATATATCCATTTTTCTAAAAAAGATATAAATTCAATTATCAAAGATTATTTAAATAATATTTCAATGAATAAAATAGGAATTAAATTTAAAACTTCTCCCCAAACCGTTAAACGAATATTAATAGAATCAAATATTTCAATAATTAAAAGAACTAATTAAATTAATTTATATTAATATAACCAAAAAATTAACACAGATGCCATTTTCTGTATTAATTTTTTGTTAAAATTATTTATTTAGTTTGTTACCTTGACCATTCTTTCCATATTTCTTATTAAGGAAATTTTGCTTTTGAATTTTGTTAAATTCTGCCATTTGTTGTGGAGTAAGCTTGCCTTGTTGTTCAAAAGCATGATAAACTTCACTTTGTTTAAACATATATTCCGGAATAAAAAGTGGACATACGATCCAAAATACAACGGATCGAACAAACCATGCAGGAAAAATAATAATTTTTCCTATTTTATTGTAATCCGACCAATCCTCTTGAATATGGTTGGTATAGAACCACAAAATAAATTTAATAAATGTAATTTTCATAATATGTGTATGTGTTATTTATTTATAATATTTTCTCTTGAAATATTAAGAGGATTATGTCTCTTAAATTCAGTTCTTAAATGTCTATCAATAACAGGATGAGATTCGGGATATCTTTTTGCTAATGATTTTGGAAATTTTACAAGATCAACTGCTTTCATAAGTATTTTATCAACTTCTGCATATCCAGCTCTGGAACTTCCTTTCCACCCGGGCATAATTTGATCCATATCAGATTTTGAAATACCAAGACCATCAGTAGCATCCGCATTTATTACCTCTTGAACTGCTTCTTTTACAAAATCTGATGTTAATTCATTTTTTACAATCCAATCAGACATTTCATAAACCTCTGTTTTCCACAGACTTTGTACCATCCCATAATCTCCTACATCTCCATGCAATGTCCAAAAACCAAGAAGATATTCTGTCCAATTATCAGTAGAAAGAACAACACCTTGATTTATACTTGCTAAATCATAAAGATAAATCATTCGAACTCTAGCTTTAACATTACCATTTTGAATGGCACGTTCCTCAGCATACAACCGCCACGATTCATCTTGATTATGATAAGGTTCGTCTACTAAATGAATAAGACTGTCAGTTTGTCGACTAATATTTACTTCTTTGAAATTATCGCAAAATAAGTCCCCAATTACCATGGCTCTTGTATTTTCACCTTCTGAATTAGAACTTGATGGTAGGGATCTACCAATTAAGGGGATGTTTAAATCATGACAAACTGGTTGGGCTAGCAATGCACAGAGGGTGCTATCGATGCCCCCAGATACACCGAGTACTACAGACTTTAGGTTACTATCAACTAAGTAAGTTTTAAGCTCTGACCTAATGTTTTTGATTGCTGATTCGTAATTAATTTTACTTTCCATTTTCAACAAATTGTTTAATTTTTATCAATAATTCTCTATCACTTATGTAATCAGTTTCAGTATCATCGTCACCATATTCAGCATCTAATGCTCCGACGTTATATGCAATATTCAACGACTCATGCTTTGACATTAAGGAAGATGTCCCATCTAATTCGTCGTCGAATCCCTTCATATACCATTCTAATAAAGTTTCGTTTGTAACCATAACTGTTTATTTTATTACATGAATAATATAACCAATTTAATTGACACGAAAAAATATCGGGGGATTTATTTTTTAAGTTGTTTTTGTTTTGGTATGTATAGCAAATCATTGCCTTCCACCCATTCTTTTATTTCTTTAGCCCCGGGAACTTCTACAACATTAAGTTTTTGAAGTATTACCGGATTCAATGTAGATTTATCATAAGGATATAAGAAATAAACATTCGTAATCCCCGTAGGAACTAGATTTTTAAGACATTCATTACATGGAGAAATTGTAACATAGATATCACATCCATCTAATTCAACATTATGTTTAGCTGCAAAGGCAATAGTGTTCATCTCTGCATGGATCTCATTATCTTTAGACCAAACATGATGTTCTTCTCTATCAAACTTATTCTTATCAAATATTTCACAGCAATTTGGCAATCCAGTTGGAGAACCATTAATTCCACTAATGATGATTCTATTATTTTTTACAACAACAGCTCCAACATGATGACTAACACATTTACTTTTCTCTGCAAAAAGAAAAGCTGTTTTCATAAATACGTCGTGAAGTTTTTTCATTTAATTTAAGTCTAAGGGATCTGGTTTTGAATCTTCTGGAGGAGTTTTAGCTAATTCCCGCAAAACAGGAACTACTGTCCGAATGGTATCTCTCATTGTTTTAGCATAATTAGTCCATTGCCTGAATTCTCCGGTAGTCCATTCAGTATTTGAAGAATCACGTAATGATTCTGCTAACGCTTTTATTGTAGCTTGTTCGGATGTTGTCATTTTGTTATACTTAACAATGTATCACCTTTTACATAACTAGCTACTAAAGTTGATCCATAAGGTTCACTATCAGTAAAAGTAACAGAGGTACCTTCAGAATCTTGCAATAAAATAGATCCCCTTAATCCATCAATAGCTTCTCCTTTTTTATTTGTTGCAGTAACATTTCTATCTGCCTGAGCAACTACAATTATAGGTGGAACCATATTTTCATACACTTCCATTCTATATTTAATAGACTGATTATTCAAACCAATTTCACATGATGTAAGCATTAAAAATGCTGCAAAGATAAAAAATATTTTTTTCATTTTTGTAATTTTGAAATTCTTATTCTTATGTATTCTTGTCTTACTTTTTTATAAGACATTTTTTGAGTATCTTTAAAAGCGCTCCAAGCATATTTACCGGCTTCAATTTGCTGTTCAAAGACATAATATCTTTTTTTAGCAAATGCACTCCAAAATATAACTCGGATTTTATTCCGTTCGTTAAGTATTTCTAGCCAATGGGTTGTTTCGCTCATAATTTAATTTTTATACGTAACCAGCATTATCTTTTCTCCATTCCTCTTCAGTTATTTCAACTAAAGGGACTTTATGTAACCAAGGCATTCCTTGTCCCCAATTCCAACTTATTAATTCTCCATCAACTATTCTATATTGAACATTCCAATTTCCTCCATCCCTGTAATAGGTCTTTCCTACTAATCTAAGTGCAGAATGCCCTAATTTTACATATTTTGGTAATATCATATTCTAATATAACAAAAAAAGCCGAGACTAAAAAATCTCGGCTTATTAAGTTTGTGTTAAAAAAAATCTTTAAATATCTTAGCCATTTGATCAAATGTTATATTTTTAATTGCAGCAAACTGAGTAAACACTAAATCAGTTATATCTTTAAATTCAGAATAAGAACATATTGATTTAGTACTACTTCCAACAGTTCCTCCAACATTTTCATAAGGAACACCCCATGTTTTTTCTGCATCTGCAGTAGTTGCAAGTTCTACCATTTTACCTCCATAATATACATCTGTATCGGCTTAGATGAACACATCTAAGCCGATACATTTTTCATATTTTAATCCTGGAGATGCAACCAAATTCGCATTAACGCCCCTTAGTATATCATTAATTGGGTCATTTCCAACCGCCTTCTTTGTAGAGTTATAATTTAACATTACTATGGGTATTTTATTAATTGTTGTCATATTTTTTATATTTATATGGTCGCTATTTAAAATGGTTTCACATTAGTCATATGTATATATATTGATTGACTTTCCATATAAAGGAGCAAAGTTAGAAACATTTTTAGCTTCAATATAATCCACCATTTTCCAATCAACAGTTTTATCTTCATATTTGAAAACCCGTTGATCTCCTATTTTATAAATGGGATCATAATGAGTTGTATATATCATTCTATATCTACCTTCATCAGTCTGCCACATTTCCATTGTGCCAACAGCATGAAGAGATAAATTAAATTGAGGACCAGTACCTTTATGAACGTTAATTTTTCCTAACGCTACGATTCGTGAAAACGGAGTTTTATGTCTTGCATTTGAAGTCATAAGCCTGTTTTCCCTTCTAGAGGCAGGTTGTTCATCTATAGGTATATTCTCATATTCAGCTTCTATACCTTCTTCAGAAGTGTCTAGAGGGTTAACTGAGGCAACTGGTCTTACTTCCTTTCCTCCACTTAAATCATACGCTCTTTCAAAAAATACTTGGCCAATCACTGATTGATCTCCAAAAACTTCTTGAGCTGCATAACCTCGAGCCATTGCTTTGCCTGGTTCTGTGATTGCGCATGACATATTATAAGCATACATGACTTCATTCATATAATCACCTCTTGCTTTTTGTTTGATGGACTCCATTCTCATGATGTCCTTCGATCCGTAATTTCTCATAATTTAATTCGTTTAATAATTATCACATTCAGGCCTTAAACATTTTCCATCTGTTGGAGAAACCCAATATCCACAAATTTTACAAACTGGCTTTGCATCCGAAACACACAGTAATGAAAATTCTCTATGAAGATTCATCCTTAATTTTTCTCTTTCGGTTCCAACTCCATCAGTAGGAAGATACTCATCTAGTATTTTACTTATCAGTTCATCCCTCATATTATTCTGTATCTAGGAAATAATTTAAGGCTTCTCTTATAGAGTCCTTCCATTGATTTTTGGTTATATAATGGCCTAAATGTATATCACCAGGAGATTCTTCTGGTATTTCAGACCATCCATCATCAGCTACAGCAAAATGGCCATCGTCGTCATAAAGAAGACAAGGTGCCCACCCAAGTTTTGTGAGTTCATCAAAAATAAATTCAAATGGAAGAACATATCTCCATTTTTTAATAGAATCTAAAATTTCATCTGCTAATATATCAACTTCATCCGGCAATTTTAATGCAGGGGCTCCATCACAACCAGAACCATATTCATCATCCCAAGAGGCTATACATTCATCATTAAGTTTGATTCTCTTTTTCGAGAGATTTTCAATATGGTTTTGTTCAATTGAAAAATTTTTCATAATTTAATCTTCTAAAAATTGTTCTAATTTATATTTTTCTTGTTTTATTACTCGTTCCAACATTCTACCTCGTGACCATCTAAGTAATTGAGATAAAGACCATATTTCTAATTTTTCTTGGTGAGCTTCTTCTAACAACTGAAAAAATATTTCAGTATATCCATCTTCTAATGTTTGGAATACATAACGAGCTTGTCCAAATAATTCATGGTGATGATAACCATTTGCATCTCCTCCTGCTAGTTTGTTTTCGTAATCATATAACCACGATTCTCCATCTCCATCTCCAAAACAAGGATCATTGTCATTATAATCTACAAGATATTCATTTGGATTGTTATCAATTCTAATTACATTTCCAGAATAGTCACAAATACTATGATCATAAACTTTCACTGATCCTGCCTTTTTTCCAGTAGATCTACTATATTGGTCTACTATCTTAAATACTATCATAACCTTTATTTTATTAGTCGTCCCTGAGAGACTCGAACTCTCGGCCAACGGGGTTAGAAGCCGCTGCTCTGCCAACTGAGCTAAAGGACGATATGTGGGGAATCACACCCCACTAATTTTATTCTACTACTTCTTCAACAAGTTCAGGAGCATACTCTTTAGTTATTTCTTCTACTCTTGATTTAAAATGTTCTTCATCCCAAGTAGTTTCAAATTTAAGACTATCAATGTCGGAAATTTTTCTTCCTCTTAATTCTGCATAAGCAGCATACATTGCTCTTAATTCATCTCTATTTTGATAATGTTTCATTGCTGCTTCAGAAGGACTGATTTCTCTTGGTCCTACCATTTTTACAGTTTTTCTTTGATTCTTTAAAAATTTCTGATAAGTTGCTGCAACTTTAATTCTTTCTACTAATTCTTTTCTTGTTTTCATGATATTATTTTTATTTTTGATTGAACATAAACATGATGTCTATGTTCGTGCCTATGTATTTTGATTTTTGATTGAACATAGACATCATGTCTATGTTCATGTCTATGTATAAAAATAATACCTTATGGGGGTCGGGGATTAATCTACCAATGTGCTTTCATAGCTTATTTGATTTTAGTTAATAATTCTTTAGCTCTCATGTTTAAATTATCTGGATGATCATAATTTTCATTACAATCATATTCCATGTAGTAATTATCATATGAATTCCCATACTCATTTCGAATACTATAATCTTCTGATAATTCTCTTAATAATTCAATTAATGCCTTGTGATCCTTTTCGTTTAATTCTAAATTTTTCATACTTGTATTTCTTTTAACGCTAATGGTAATTTGCTTGTTAACTTTCTTGAATTTTCTCCGGGTTCGATCGCAATTGCTGTGATTTGATTCCCGATATCAGGTTCTCGAAATACGGTATGTTTAATTCCTCTATATCGGATTTTCTCCAGATATAACAATAGCTGTTCTTCATTTTCAACTGACAAAATGATGAGATAGTTGGATTGAGTATTCCACTTCTTAGAAATGTCTGGGTATTGGTGTTGAAAGTCTACCGCCGCATGTGCAGATTGTAACATTTGAACACCTGGCTTTAAATCTCTTCGTGTAATTACATACAGTTTTTTAATCTATATCATATCTTAATTTTTTAATTTACATTTATTTGTGTGTCTACTATAATTAGAAGGAGATATGAATTTATGACAATACATACATTCCTTTTTATTTACTTTTTTAAGACTTTCACTTATTTTTTTCTTAGTTGATTCTGATCGTGTAACTCCAAAAAAATATCCCTTTGTTCCGTACATTGGATTTTTATCTCCAATTTTTTTAGAACTCATTTTTTCCTTCGAATTGATGGTGTGTTTTCTACCTTTACTCTTTTTACCTATTTTCTGTTTAGTTTCTTCAGAATGTTTTTTTCCATACATTGGATTACCTGCACCTATATATTTTTTCTTTAATACACCACTTACTAATAATCTAGCATATTCATAATCTCTTCCAGATTTAATATATTCATTATTGTTATTAGAATGAACCATTCTAGCAAACGCTAATTTCATTAAATCAGCATCATAAATGAACATTAACAATTTGTGACAAATATAATGTTCTTTAGCTGTTAATAAAACTAAATTTTCATTAGAATTATCTCCTTTAAGAGATTTTGGTAAAATATGGTGATTTTCATAGTAAATAGCTGAACCCTTTATTCTATTTTCAGATTTAGCTTTTTCTATGATTGAATGATAAATTTTTTTATGATCCATTGACATGAATAATTTATTTATATATTCATGATTTTTATGAACAGCTTGGTAACCAGGGTGTAGATCTCTCCTGGTAATGATAATTAATTTGTGATTAATCTAAGTCATAATTTCTTTCTTTTATAATTTATATATCATAATATAACAAATGTTTTCGACACGAAAAAACTTTTGGGCATTTATTTTTAAAAAAAGGGAAAATTAATTCCCCTTTTTTGTATTTTAATGTTTTACTTTTCTTGTTGGTACACCAATTTTACCATTTCCTAAGTCTAACAACGGCATCGGTTCAGATGATTTAGTAGATGAAAGAAACCATGTATATTGCATAGCTTCACATGCACTTAAATTCTCTACATTATAAACCCAATCAGTCCATACTCCACCACCTAAATCTAGTGATATCCATATTTCAATGCTTCCTGCTTCAACATTAGTATATAAATATGAAGCACCATCATAAAGATATTTTTCATAATTTTCTGTCGCAGTTCCCCATGTCACATCAACTTCTCCTGGCCATCCCGTGTCATTGAAAACATCGACTGTTCCGACATTATCTATTTCACACTGTTCCCGTATTGGTTCTTTTTTGCAACTTGTCATAACAACCGACGTCATAAACATTACTATTGCAATAAACGACAATTTCTTTAATACTTTTTTCATAATTTTCTGTTTTAATGTGTAATAATATTTTTTATGTGTACTGAATAAACAATCATTCGACTATCTTCTACTTTACTTAGAACATAGAAGTAACCATAATCTTGCGTTTGCCAGGGTAGAGTAACTAATGTCCATTGTTCACCAGTTATAACATCTTCACAAACCCAGGTATATTTATCTTCAACTGATTTAGATTCAACGAAATCGAACATTTCAAGAGTTAAATCTTGGGGATAAAAACTTTTCTTAACTTCGTATTCACTTCTTCTGATATTCCAAAAATACCCTCCATCTTTTTTATACAAATATAAATAAGATTGTGTTTCAATTGCATCACTAGTGATTTTATCACCATCCATAAGTTCATATTGGAAAGTAGTAACTTCCCTTGAAATTTCTCCACCTTGATCTTTAATTTCTTGTGGATATGTTACCATTTGATAAAGTCCACATGATGTCAAAGACATTAACATCACTGCAAATACTAATAATATTTTTTTCATCTTTTTAATCTTTTTTTAATGGGAATGTCCAACCACCAGTTAAACCATAAGTTAATACATTGGCATACTCACAGAATCCATAGCCGATTTCACCTTTAATGTGTAATCCTGAATAAATTTGTAGTTTGTAACCAATATTTACAATACCCATTGGGGCAGTGAAATCATCAGTCCATGATCCTCCATTATAACTCATTTGACTACGATATCCTTGAGATGCTATACCAATTGATAGATATAAACCACTTCCATCATAATAATAGTTTGTTAATGCAAGATATCCAGATATTGAAGTAATAGAACTTCCCGAACCTGGCATTGTCGAAGGCATAACACCAACACCCCCTTCAAGGAAGTTATACTGGTAAGAAACTCCTACCATACCCATTGTCCATGAATAACCACCTTGGACTGTTAATGCCTGAGTTTGTGCAAAACTCATTGTTGCAAATGCAAAGATAGCAACAAATAATGTCAATATTTTTTTCATATTTTTAAATTTAAATTATAAGAACAGTCTCCCGAAGGAAACTGTTCTTAAATAGAGATTAGTCAACACTATCTTGAAGTTTTTCAAAGATACCTTTTAATGGGCCATCTCCTATAGTTTCAAGAATTTCTCTCATTCCTCCACCTTTACCAAAAGCTCCACCCTTTTGAGATTTGAGATTTTTAGCAAGAGTATCAGCTAATTTAACATTTCCTTGAGCAATAAGAGCTTCAATTAATCGAGGAGTAAATGCTGCCATAGCTTTTTCATACGCTTCAGTTTTAATAGCTGAACGTTGTTGATCAATTGTTGTCCTTGTATCTTCGTTTGCTTTATCTCTTTTAAGCTTAGAAGCCGCAACACTATCAATTGTCTTTTGATTATCATTTTCTGCAGTTAACCTATCTTTTTCAAGACCTGCAGATAATGATTGTTCAGATACATCAACGGAATTTTCATTACCGAGTTGTTTAAGAGCTACTTCAGTTTCCTTATTGGAAGTTACTAACTTCTCATCAAGTTCCAAACGTTTAAGTCCTTCTTTCTTCTTGGTATATTCCAAAGCTTTTTCAAGCTGAGCAATTTTAAGATTCTGTTCAACTGTATCATGTTGATTATCAATCAACATACTAGCAATATCATGATCTCCAATATTTAAGTTTAAAACTTCAACATCATAAATCTTCATACCATTTTCATCAAAAGATCTTCCTTTGCGTTTACCTTCTTTGGATGATCCTAGGATACAATTCCTGATGATATCAGTTGCACCGTTATTGAATTCCTCAATTGTTAATTTCTTAACCGCATTACGAATAAGTGATCGCATATGTTGAGAAAGAAGTTTAACATAATCAGAAACATTAAACCATTTAGTAGAATCACCTTCGAAATTAACTTTATAAGATAGACGGACATCTACATTAATAAGATCTTTTGTTTCAATTGTGATAATATCAGAAACGACATTATTTCTAGTTTGAAGATAGACTGTTTTCATTAAATCATGATCAGTCTTTGGTTTTCCGGTTGAAAGAGAAAGAACTTCAAGAGTTTGGTCATAATCAAGCATAACAACCTTTGGTCCTTCAACAACTTTTCTCATACCCTGCTTATCCACAACCTGTACAGCATGGTTTGGCCAGATATTAAGAAGAACTGCGCCCTCATATTTCGTATCCAATTTAATGATACGTGGCTTGGTATAATTAGTTTTCCTTTCAAGTTCTTCTGACATCATTCCAGCAGCTGCTGAAGCAATAAGAGTTTGCTTAGTCCTTGCGGTAAAGCTTCTTGATGAATAATCCTCAAGGTAATCATTTTCAGTACCTTCAAGTTCTTCATTCAAGTTAAGATTATAACGAAGAGCTTCTTCATTTCCTGGGAACCAGAGTCCAACAGTGTTTGTGTTCAATACTCTCTTTACAATTACTTCAGACCTTGGGTCGGCAAGTAACATCTTAGGTCCTTTGACCAATTTAACATCGCCATTGATTTTATCAAGGATGTAACGTCCTTCACCCTTAGGTACGGCAGTTGCATAATGGATAGCTTCTTGGCCATATTTTACTATAGCATGCTCAGCTCTTGGGAAATAAATCTTTTGTTCTTTACCAGTGATAAAAAGTTCTTCACCAGCTTTAAAAGTTTTCTTATCTTCTTCATATTCAGCAATGACTTTAATATAAAGACCCATATTTTCATTCAATTCGATAGCTCGGAAAATCCTTTGCTTCTTATTTTCAATGAATGTTTCAGTAGGTTTTGGAAATACCACATCAGGACCTTTAACATAACGTTTGTCACCGTTTTGGTCAAGTAGAATACAATACTCTAATCTTTCAAGAGTTACAGCATCTCTGGTATAATTTCCATTTTCTTCAAGTACTTCAATACCTGTAGGGGGAATATAAAAAGAAACGTCAGTACCTTTTATAATAAGAAGGTTTCCAGTTCCAATTTCTTTATTATCGAAAAGATTTCCTTTTTGAGTTTCTCCTTCAGCAGTTTGTACAACAGCATTCTTGAGATTTTGCTTGGCTTCCTTTTCATTATATACACGAATAAGTAAATATTCGTTAGATTTAAGTTGGTGACCATCAATAACGTCAGCAACTTGACCTGGGAAAAGTGAAAATGTTTCAGGGCCTTGGATGTTTATTTTACTACCAATGCTTAATTTCACTGTGTTAACCTTTCCTTTAGCTGGGTGAGTTCTACCTTCCATATCTTCAGAAGGATTAGTCAATACAAGATATTGACCTTCATCAGCTGTTGGACATACTCGGATAGCCCGATCAACACCTGTTGGTGAAAACCTTCTGGACTCCCTTTCGTAAATGACAGTTTTATCTGTCTCAGGTAAGCTAGTCTTATTAGGTCCAGATATTACATCAACTTGTCCGGTCGCCCCTTCAAGAATATGTACATATGTTCCTTGTGGTAATACTAGATCTCCTGTTCTACCTTGTTCCATAAAATGATTTGTTTTTGTGAATAATAATCTCTATTTTAATATATACATCTAAAATAACAAAAGTTTCTCATATAGAGAAACCTTTATTGTTAAAAATTCGTTAAGTTTATTTTTTCTTTTTCTTGGCCAATTTCATTTTGACAACTTTTCGTTTGTTCATTAGCATTGAAGTATAATTTAACCTTGATAATTCACAATACCAAGCGTTATGTTTTTTCATAAGAGCTCGTTCTATTCTATTAGATCGACCTATAATTTCCCACTCATCTGTATCTAGAGACTTTCTTTCGACTACATATTCACCTTCAGTTTTTCTAAATTGAACTTTTGCAGAAAGTTTCTTTAGAATTTTTGTATTTAATGATTTTGATTTCTTCGTCATGAGTATCTTTATTTTATATATTTAAGATAAAGCTAATCCCTCCTTATAAAAGATAGTAATTAAGGTTCCTTCAGCAGTTTCGGTTTGGAATCGTTGGGTAACTTGAATAATTTGGTTAGCTAAAAACCATTCATTAATCTTCTTTCCTAATTTCTTAGCATCTTCTTTATCATCTATATAGGCAAAGAATGTTTTTACTTGTTCCATATTAAATAGTTTAAATAAATCGTACCCAAGAAGGGGATCGAACCCTCACACCAAATGATAATGCCTTTTGAGGACACCGCGTCTACCTATTCCGCCACATGGGTATAGCCGATCGTACTTCTACGTTATTTCAGATCGGTTTTCACTTACGGATTCAACTCCTAAGACTAAGCTCAGCCCAGGCCATTTTGTATAGTAAACTGGCTCAAAACCTGTCGGCCTATGTGGATACCGATGCAACCTCTGACTTATATGGACAATCAGTAAAACCTCCGTTTATCTGGAATACGGTAAAACCTCTGATAAATATGGAACTACCAGTAAAACCTCTGACCGAGTGTCAGTAACTCCTCTTAACCCCGAGGCGGGTGCTTTTCAATGCGGTGAGCAACGGTGGATTTGAACCACGGTCCTACGTTTCGTCTGCAGCTTACTAAATAGGGCAGGCTATGTCTATGCCCGCGTTTGCCCATATATTTTAAAGTGGACTTTTTACTGAAGTTTTGACCTTCACCTATAAGGAGGAACCCACATAAACCTTTATATTTACGGCCACCACACACTTAACTTTATAAGGACACTCCGAAGAGCTTTAAAACCCAATCCTCCATACTCATCTACTTTCAGTATCAACGGCTTTCGCCTCCTGGCTTATTCGATTTGTATTTCTATATGCTAAGGTACGGTTATCTTAGACCTTCCGCGGCGGTCATCCAGATACTTAGGACCTATTTCTTTTTGACAGTGTTGTGGAATCGAACCACGTTAGCCCTGTTTAGCTACACCGATTTTGGGTTGAGATTATACCCCTTATGCTTGATACCTTCGTTAGCCGTACCCAACCACCTGCGACAGTATTGGTTAGCCACTTATCCACTCCCCCTTCGGGTAGTCTACCAGCAACGCTGCTTTATTTAAAGTGGTAGCTTTTCCACTATTGTCAAAGAAATACTCGATGTTCTTGTCCTCCTTGATATTTTACTACCATTAATAAGCGGCTAAGCCTAAAGGGATGTCTCCTCATCAAACCAATCCACCTTGCGAGTTTCCTGGTCCTTCATTACCATCACGGCTGAAGGATTAAGCGATTTTCTTTCTAAGACCGACCAAGTCTTTGCGTTTAACATATAATTTTTACAGATGATGGTTTGACCCACCGACCCATTGCTCCTAAGGCAATTGCTCTACACTGAGCTAATCTAAAATTTGTCTCCCTCTAAGTCGGTGCTTGATCAAAGCTACATACCCTTTTGAGGTATATAATACTCAACCGACTCTGCGTTTCAGGTTAGAAAGTCCCTACTGTGCCATATTTCACGATACCGGCTGTCGCCTTAACCATTAATATTGAATCCTAGCCTTCGTCCCTCACAGGACTTAAACAGAAACTCTACTCCTTAACATTTCGTTACTCGTTATGTCGACATCGAATAATGGATGGGTGTCACCCCTAATTTAAAAAGCCCTGTACCCTTCGCCGAAGCTCAGGCAGTTTACTAATCTTATATTTTCCAAAAGTCCATTACTCTCATAACTTACCAACTACATCCATTTTACTGAATGCCAGGGTTGGGCCCTGGTTTGTTGAAGCTTACGTAAATTAACCATCCTAAGATGGCGGGTAGCCTGAGAAATCCAGCTATCCCCTTCACTCCAGTTACCTAGAGCTATCTCTTCTACGTTGAGTATGGGCGAACCAACTCTCATTGTAGTAGCATCTCACGCGATGCTAATTATTTCAATATTTTAAAGAACGTTTAAATTTTAATAGATTTACAATATAACCATTTTATCTGGGATAAAAAAGTTTTTGAGCATTTATTTTCAATTTATTTTTATTTGTACCTATAGAAGGAATCGAACCTTCACCCAAGACTTTCTCTCTTACCTTTACTTTCTTGCGGTTTCAATTTTAAATTTATTTTCGTATCCCTTCACGGGGTAACTCTATATAAATTAAGTGGTAAGCATTATGGTAGTAATCTTATTGCTAGTCATCCTAGTATTCCCATGCAATTTACAGGACTCCCTCAAAGAGAGCGCGGCTACCAATTTCGCCATACAGGTATTTTTCAGGTTTTGAATGATGTGTCTTTATTCCCTCCATCATTATTCTAGCGGGAAACTATACGCCTTAGCGTATTCGTCTTTACTTCCTCAATCGGATAACTTTCACTGCCCTCATTGCTTTGGGTATTCCTGAATATTTTAAAGAACGTTTATTCTGTTACTGATTCCTGAATTTCAATTTGTCCCTTTACTGATAAATCTAATTCTTCAATATGACAAATTCTCTTATCTGGAGTATTTTCAATTTTAAATAGTTTTTCAGCTTCTTCTTTCGATTCAGCAGTTACTAAATAAGATCCACAATTGATTTCATATTTATTATCAGAGGTCGTACAAAATAAAAAAGTTTTCATATTTTTAAAATTTACAAATTGTATTGTAATAATTATAGTCTAAATATAACCAAAGTTTTCAAATAAAAAACTTTTTGTGATATATTTTCAATTTTTTTTCAAATTTAATTCAAGTGCCTCACAATCAATATCATGGTAATTCTTAAAAAGATTAACATTTTTACATATCTCACATTTAGGAGAAGCTGATCCCCAATTTTGAAAGTATGGAATATGTGGAGTTACTTCATCACATCCAGCACAATAGGTCCATCTCCTATTCCATGATCCCTCTTTCATTTTTTTGTATCTTTAGGTTTAACTCCACATGAATGTTTATCCAATTCATCTCCTTGAATGTTTGTTTCAATAGTTTTCCCACAAATTTTACATTTACGAAAATAGTTTTGATATGTACCGTCTGGTAATATTTCTCCCATGTGTTCTAATATTTGTAGCCCGACGGAGAATCGAACTCCGGTTACCAGGATGAAAACCTGGCGTCCTAACCATTAGACGACCGGGCCGGCTACTATTTATCTTCTCCCCTAACTCTATCGTAGTAAACAACAGAATCTTGACTCATTATATGCAATCCATCATAACCAATACTATCGATTACATCATAATAATGAACCGTCATTTCCATTCTAACGTCAGGGACGATGTTAATTTTTGGTATATGATTATTTTGAGTTGTGTAATCTACTGCAAATCCAAATCCTAAAAATAGTACTATCCAAATTGCCGGCATAATTTAAAAATTTTCGTCAGATTTTACTTTTAAAAGAGAGTAACCAGTGAATGCATATAATACAGCACATCCATTTTCTTTTAGATATTTGCTATATAATTCTTGAGCTTCTTCTAATGAAACAAACTCAAATTCATCTTCAGGCGTTACACCATATTCATTTCCTGTTAAAACTAGATATCCATCCATTACCCTACTCCTCGTTGTTTCTTAGCTGCATAACTACATTTATCTAAAATCATATGCGCTAATGTTCCTGCATCATGCTCTGAAATTACAATTGTTAATACACTTTCTGCATCATCATCAGTGAATTCTATTTCTACTTTACCATAAGCAGATTTTTCATTCACTAGATCTACTCTTTCTGGATTTAACATAATTATATTCTTTTATTTACTAAAGCGTATGTTATTGCAAAAGGGAAACCAACACAATTTAACAAAAGTGATAAAAGATATTGATGCCATCTCGGTTTAATAGAATATTGTCCCATTTTTACCATTGCAACAATACTCCAAACTAAACACATACCTACATACATTCCTAGAAAAAACATTATTTCGATTTTAATTTGTAGCCCAAGTCGGAGTCGAACCGACACCCCCATTACTGGAGACAGGATTTTAAGTCCTGCGCGTACTACCAATTTCGCCACTGGGCCATTACTTTCACCATCTTATATTTTTATCCCATTGTTCTTGATGTTCTTGTGGGATTCTAGTTAATAATTAATGAGGAACAAATCCAAATTCTGTTCTTGCATCCTCCATGATACCATTTGCATATCGTGTTCTTGCGTTATAATTATTGGTTACACAAGATGCTATACCTAATGATTTACTTACCGATTGAAAATAAATATTCGAACATTTACGAATTAAATTCCTCAATACATCTCTTTTTCCACTCCTACTAAAGCAATCATATCTTTTACAATAACCATATTTATCTAATTTAGTTATAGTTGATCCACAATATTGGCAATGTTTCCCTATTATATTAAACCATAATGAAATAAATACATGACATATGTTGTCGCGGCATTTATAAATGAAAAAATTATAATCCACGATGGTTCAAATAATAATTTCGATATTCCACTAATCAACCAAAAAGATCCAGCTACAACATACATCCATATTGGAGCAGGTACAGGAATAACAAAATATAAAATAATTATAGATACTAATCCAAGTACCGCAAATATTCCATATAGGAATGAAAATATTCGTTTCTTTGTATCTTCTTTAGGAGCCTTTTTACCAGGCTTCTTATCCTTGTTGGTACGAACGAATTTTTGATTCCGCTTTATTTTGTCAGATTTTAACTTATCTAAATTACTTTTTCTCATATTAACAAGGACCGTGGTCCGGTATTTCTTTTATTAAAATATCTTCTCTGAAAGCAGATTTTACATATTCATTATTAACATACCAGATTTTAATTGTTTTGTTATCTGCAGTCACATTTAAAAATCTTCCCAACAATTTGTTTGTTCTATAACTGTATACTCCTAATTTCATAATGTCTATTTTCAATTTGATATAATATAACAAATTAAATCGACACGAGAAAATGTTTGGGTAATTATTTTAAAAAAGATTCAAAGGGAGCAGCCTTATCCTTGCTGTTTTCCAACCCTAGGGAATTTCCAGCGCTCAACCTAATTAAGTTGTTAAAACATGTTTTAACAACTTCTTTTTTATTCATTTAATTAAAATAACAAAAATAGTTGGGATAAAAAAATTTATTTCATTTTTCTTCCTAATCTATAACATTCTGGAATATTATCTCCTCGATGAATTTTTTTATTTTCTTTTCCATTGGTTATCCAACATGTTCCATATTGAGAATTTTTAACAGCTGTTCTATCAGCTTCTCTTTGTTTTTGCTTTGATTCTTCTGTATGATGTTTACCGTAAAAGCCATTATTTTTCCCAGATTTATCAAATTCATTATTTTCCCATCTACTTTTAAAATTAGCTCCTACCTTTGTTTTCCATGTTTTAGAAAAATCTGCATCAGTTTTTAGTTTATGTGATATAGCTTTTCCTCCTGCTGAAGAACATTTTAGTTGATGTTCTTCATCTATCCATCCTCCCCCACCTCCTAAAGCAATATTTATACATGATGAATCTTCAATTAAATTTTTATCAACAATTTTAGTTTCTCTTTCTCTTAATTCTTCTCTTGTATCAAAAAAATCTAACTTTTCACAAACATGATTTTCTAAACCATGTTTGTTTATAGAATATCCTAGTCTTTTTCCACTCCCGACATAACCATCATCTAAATTATCTGAGGAATGCATACCATAATAATATTTTCCATTTACTTTACATGTTGTTTTGTAAATGTAGTGATATTTTCTTCTTTGCGCTCTTCTCATATATTTTATATGAAAAATGTGGCACAAAGTTTCACAGTGGGGCCAGTTGGACTCGAACCAACATGCCGTGAGGACCGCTTTTACAGAGCGGCGAACCAACCAATTGTTCAACGACCCCATAAAGAACACGAAGGAATAAGCTTGATTTCGCGAGATGTACACTTATTCATTTATCATGGGTTAACCCCATACCTCTATCAAAATTCACCCTGATGCTATTGATAAATTTGTAATCACATCAAGTCAGTTTCGAATTATTCTTTGTCTTTATTGTGCCCTCAGAGAGACTCGAACTCTCAACCCTTGCGGACCACATCCTAAGTGTGGCGTGTCTGCCAATTCCACCACGAGGGCATTTTTATGTATTGTATTTATGTTCTAATTGTGTTTCATTAAATATATGAAGTAATCCATATTCATCCATTTCACCTACAACTCTTACGTTACCTTCAACAGTTTCGAATATTGCTACAATTGTACAAGGAAATTTATATCCTTTAGGTTTATAAGCTTTATCTCCAACTATAAATTTTACTTCCATATTCAATAATTTAGTTATCCCCCTAGGACTCGAACCTAGAACGCCTGGACCAAAACCAGGTGTGTTTCCATTACACCAAGGGACAATATACGTATTCCTTGAACACGCATTCATAAACATATTGTAGTCAGTCGCTCCGTGAACCATGACATTGTATAGCTGATGTTCTTATCCCAATGGGATTCACATCTACATGTTTATTTGTTTTTTAAATTCTTCTATTTGGGGATAAAGCTTCTTTTTATTTTTATCATTTATTGGATTGAACCATTTAATTCTGAAAACTTTCCACCCTCGTTCTTTTAATAATTTATCTTTCTTTATATCACTATCTATTCTATCTAAATCTAACCAATGTTGTTTACCATCAATTTCAAGAGCTATCATTTTTTCACTAAATGCAAAATCTATAAAATAAGCTCCTTCTTTTTTATCTCTTATCCATCCTGAAATATTTTCCTTTTCAAATAAGTCTATAAAATATTGTTCAGGATAAGAAGGTTTTACTGTTCTCGTTTTCCATCCTATGTGAGTACCCGCTTTAACAAGTTTAAGTTGAGCCTGCCTATTTTTCTCTCTATTTTCTGGTAACCTAGTAACATATTGTCTAGCACAGTTAGCATTATGATATTTTTGATTTTTCTTCCTTGTTTTATATTCAATACCACATCCTATACATTTTTTTATATAAATAGTTTGAGGTCTAGAAATTTTAGAAGTTTTACTTATTTTATTTTTTGTTTCTTCTGAATGTTTCCTTTTAGCATTATTAAATTTAGCAGCACATGAATTATCACAGAAAAGTTTCCCTCTTTTTTCATAAGAGAACACATTCCCACAAAATTTACAAGTATTCGGATTTTTATTGTATTCAGTTATTCTGTTTTGTTTATTTTCCTGAATCACCTGATTTCCAATTGTTCCAGCATTCTTAAAATTTTTAAGCTGTTCTTTAGACCCATTATACATCTTTTTATTTTATATGAATAAAATTGTATTAGGTTTTAAGTACTTGAACTAATATTTTGTCGGGCATGCAAGATTCGAACTTGCGAGTTCTCCACATCCCAAATGTGGCGGGGTGACCTGACTCCCCAAATGCCCGTGTATTAGAGACCTTTCTAGATTAGGTGTTTATCTCTAAGTGCTTTTCGGATAAAGTTGTCGACAAGATTTGTAAGACCTTACTTTTACTTACTCTTTAATATTCTTTTTCTATATATTATATGCTTGCTTTGTTAATAAGATTCGAACTTATGCCTGCCCCTCAACGGGGCTGTGCTATCCACTACACTATAACAAAATTCTACTCTCATTCCTTCTGTCAAATTCCTGATTTCGAATTATCTCATACACTCCAATAAGGTGACAGCCTTACCTTCCGTGCCCAGAGATTTGTAATGCATAGGGGAATCGAACCCCTATTGCTGGGATGAAAACCCAGTTTCCTAGCCGTTAGAAGAATGCATCATGTTAACTCACGAAGAGTTTTATTATAGTACTCCTGACCGGACTCGAACCGGCATTTTCCAGATTGAAGGTCTGAGGTCCTTTTCCATTTAGACGACAGCAGCATTTATTTTTACTAATTTATTAGTTTGTTCATTATATCTATAAAATTCACATTCTAATAATTTTATTATTTCTTTTTGTCTTATTCTATCTTTTTCTATAAGTTCATCATATTTATAATGTTTTCTTTCATCATATTCAACAACTATATTTTTTTCTTTATCATACGCATCTATGAAATATCCTAATTCCTTAATATGGTATTCTCCGCCATTTTCGGCATGTATTAAATTCCAATCATTTTCTTTGGATAAATTGTCAAAATATAAACATGCATTTTTATTATATCTAGGAGAACATTTCCCTTTAGTATCTTCTATATATTTTATAGTTGATTTTCTCATTATTTTTTTAGTTTCTTCAGAATGATGCTTTCCTTTAAATCCTGGAATCATTTCTCCACTTTTCATTTTTGCAGAACGAGTTTTGCCAGATTCTTTTTTAATTTTAGATGTTTTATCATCAGAAAAATTGGCCCACCCATTCATTTGCCCCTTAGGCACTGGATTTAATTTTCTCCCATTTATAGGTAGTTTACCTTTTCTATGAATTAAACATTGTGTAAAATGAGAATTTAAACTTGGCGCTTTATTAAATTCTTTCCCGCATTCACACTTATACAAATTATCTCCTACTTTATAAATAGATTTTCTTTCTTTCTTTACATAAAGTTTACAAAATCTAGCATGACTATTCAAAGAACTTTGTTTTTCAAATTGTCTTCCACAATTACAAATATACATGTTTTATTTTATATATTCACATGTGTATTCCCAATTTTACCATTGTGCCCCCAATGAGAATCGAACTCATACTGTCGCAATGACCCTGGCGCTTAAAACCAGTGCTTTACCATTTTGCTATAAGGGCAAAATATTGGTTGATTTGCTGGCTCAACCAAGAAAGCCTTTGTACACTCCAGACCAAAGGTAAAGAGAATAAATTTATTGTGCCAATAAAGGGAATCGAACCCTTGAAAATGAGGGTCTAAGCCCCACCCGTATTCCAACGTCCGGAATATTGGCAAATTTTAACTAACCATTTCAGGCCAACAAAAAGTTTTGGTCGAGCAGAAAGGATTCGAACCTTCAATAACCCTCATTCCAAGTGAGGTAACCACGCCTAATTGGATCGCTGCTCGTAAATAAAGTAGAGAAAAGCAAGAGAGTTTTACAAGACGGATTTGAACCGTTCAGATTGTTTTACGGACAATTGTGCTACCATTACACGCGAAGTAACTCTTCTAATTACTACTACTTAGTGAGCCAGGTAGGGGTCGAACCTACAAGTCGATTAAGAACCGGAGCTACAATCCGGCGGGCCACCAATTGCCCAACTGACTCATTTAGTTTAAAAATGTTTTATTTTGGTTACTCTGAATAACCTTATCAAAACATTTTTAAACTGGTTGTGTGGCAAAGTGGACTCGAACCACTATATCCCGGGCTTCAACCGGGTGCATTGACCAGCTTATCTCTGCCATTGCCACGTTGTTGTGTGATGAGGAGGAATCGAACCACCGACACCTTGGGCTTCAACCAAGTGCTCTACCGACTGAGCTACCACCACATTATTACAATACGTCAAAGTACCCTTTTAGTTATCCCCCGAAGACTCGAACTCCGACCGTGTGGACCAAAACCACATGTGCTAACCATTACACCAGGGGACAATTTAATCTGAGAAAATCATAAAAGATTTTTTCTATCTAGTGCGTCTTTATTTTTCGCCATATCCCCGGTTATAATTGGTGGGGACAGAAGGGTTTTCACCTCCAATGCCACTTAAGGCGCTAGTTTTACATCGAAGTAGCTTTTATATTACTACAGATTATATTTTAAAGAACTAGTTACCCTAAAAGGAATCGAACCTTTTTCTCCGGGGTCAAAACCCGACGTGTTACGCTTACGCTCCATTATACTACAGGGCAATATTTGTTGAGGTCCATCCCAGATTCGAACTGGGGTCTTAGCTTTTGCAGAGCCACACCTAACCACTCGGCCAACGGACCATTATCCAAGAGAAATTCCATGCTTAAGTAAAACTTGTTTGTCCCATAATTCTACTTTAATGTCAGGATATAACTCTTTAAATTTTTCAAATTTTTCTTTATTTTCTTTTCGAAAATATCCTTTAACTTCTATATGTTTAATGAATACTCCATTTTCATATAAAGAAAAATCTGGATTATATGAAGTAGTTTCAGACAAATCATAAGTTTTATCTTCATACTTCCATTTAATTTCATTTTTATCAAAGAACTTTGCTGTATTAACTTCCCATTTAGATTTAAAATGAGTATTTTTGTACATTATATTCTGTCTTCTAAAGGCAGTAGCACCATTTTTATTTCCTTTCATTGCTACTGCTATTTTCTTTCTTCTTTCTTCTTCAGCTTTTTTTGTTTTAGCTTTTCCATTTACATTAGGATTAGCTTTATTTGTTTTACTTATTTTTAATTTCTGGTCTTTTGATAAAGTTTTTCCTTTATTCCATCCCTGTCCTCTTCCTTTTCTTAATCTTTTTGGTCCTTCTCCATTACAATATTCTTTATGTTTTTTAATATTTGTAACAAAAATTTCATAACCACATAAATCACATTTTTCTTTTTTCATCTATTAGTTTTATTTTATTTATTTCTAATAGACTTATGCCTTTGACCACTTAATGTATAAATTAGACATAAAAAAACCCTCCGTAGTAAATACCAGGAGGGTTGTTGATGAATTATATATGTTTATTATTTCTTCATATCTTATCCTTCAGTACTACCACTCCTCGATCCACAAAATGGATACTCGGGTAACTGCTCAAAACATTCCTGTTCGAGTAGTTCAAGTGATTGATATGATTGATAAGTTCTCATTTTAATAATGTTGTTTAATTATATATGGCGCGAACCATATAAAGTTTTAATACTTGTTGCAATTGTTTTGTTTTACTTACTGATATAATATAATACTTTTAATTGGGATAAAAAAATTTATTTGCAATTATTTTCAATTTATTTTTCTAACCTACGTTAACTATCTCTTTATTAAGTTCTTTAGAAAATTCCTCAATATCTCTTTGTATAAAAGATCTAATCATATTTAATTGAAATTGTTTTTGTTTGTATTCTTTCATTAATCTTTTTTTCAGCATTTCCGGATTAACTACTCCTTTTTTCTTAACTTGTTTAACATAATTGTTAATTAGTTTTTCGCAATTTTCTAATTGATCATTAGTTTCGCAAGAGTTTATAATTCTCAAAACTTTTTTTACTGGTACAAAAACAGGTTCACTCATTTTTAGTTCAAATTTTACTTTTTATCTCTAACCAACGGTTTAAGATTTTTTTCGATAAAATCTTCATTACTTTCGTAGGATTTTATATCGATTTTATTTTGGTTAATGAAGTTAAGCCAGTCCATTTCCATGGGATCAACATTTATTTCTGGTTGACCTACTGCTCTTTCCACTAATTTGATAACAAATTCCCAATTAGCGTACATCTCCATTACAAGTTCATTGTGCTTTAGTTCCGGGGTCGTATTTGTGCCTTGTTTGACCATTTCTTGTTGTGGAACAAAACCTTGAAAAAACTGGTGCTGCATTTAGTTATTTATTTACGATTTTTTAAAACTTTTTTCCTATTCTCTTTTAATTCTTTCCAAATGGTGCTCCGCCGGCTGTAAGATCACCCAAGCCATTAAACATATCTCCAAAAGGTCCTCCATCTTTTCCAAACATATCATCAAATATTGACATTACATCTTCTTTACAGGAAATTACTACTATTTTTTTAAAGTTTGGATATTTCTTTTTTAAATAGTTTTCAAGCTTGCATTGTGCTTCTACACCAAACTCACATTTTTTAACATTAATTTCCTTATCCTTTATTACATTTCCATCCTTAAGATGAATTTCGTATTTGATATTGAATGTCTTCATGTCTTTGAATTTGAATTAATATAACAATAATAATTGGGATAAAAAAATATTTGGGTATTTATTTATATTTTATTTGCTAACCAACCTACTGCATCAGTAATTCCTTTAGTTGCAAGATAAGCCACTAATTCTGGTTCATCTCCCAAAATACCATCTGCTATATCAAAAGCTTCATCCTCTCCAAATTGCTCCATGCCTTCAAAATCCTTCAAAAATGTTTGTACCTTTTGGTGATCCCATGTAGTACCCTCTGAAATATTCAGAGCACCCTTAGATACACCTACACCTTTATTAATAGGATTACTTATCTTAACATTAGATGGCTGAGAAGTGCCCAATGATTCTTTTATTGTTTTTGCTTTCATAATTATTTAGTTATTTCAATTTGGGTTTCCCAAATATAGTTTCTTTTACTTTTTTACCTCCAACGTTTCTTGTATATTTTCCTCTATCATTTAAAAATTTAAGATCTGCTGTTGGAAATATATCTTGGGCAAGAATTTCATCATCAACAAAAGGAGCTCCCATTTTATATAGAACATGCTCAACTGCTTCTGATGCTTCAACCCAAACACTATTTTTAGATAATAGCATTTTTAATCTTTTTAACATTACGCCAATGGCTTCTTTAGAACCATCGTGTCCTAATCCTTGAATTTTATATCCTGTCCATGTTTCATTTTCTCTTGGACCTCTATAAAATATTGTCGCATCTAAATCTGGATTGTTATCAAAATCTATAGAATACCAATCTGATTGAGCAACATCTTTTTTAGTATTAATAAATGATCCTTCTGTAGATTTTTTATACGCAATTTGTACTAGTTTAATTAAATCTTCTGTATAATTATCTTCTTCTACATCATTCCATTTATTTTTTGGAATATCATTAACTTTCCCTGTTAGGCTTTCTCTTACTATTTTCATTAATGATTAATTTATTTTATTTATTCAAATAAAAAAAGCCCCAATGAAATAATCATTAGGGCTTTTCACATACACATATTTAAAAAGTATTTCTACTTTTTAGTTTTCTTTTCAGCTTCCTCAACTGTTGGGAAACCATCATCGGTTTTTACACCTAGGCCACCAAGTAGTTTGGAGATATCAAATCCAGTTCCATCAAGACCTGCAAAGAACTTATTAAGTATCTCTACCGGAGCGGTTCCTAATTTGGCTACTGAACCGGCACCGCCAGCTCCATTTCCGCCAAAGTCGATAACCTTGATTTCATCCACATTAGATAGGTGAGCGGATGCTGCTCCCATAACACCTGCGAATTCCTTAACAACTGCCGGAGCAAGAGTTTGTAGGGCCTCAAGTACTTCAAGGAACTTACCAGTTTCATCCAATTTCTCATATGCAAGTGCCTTAGCATCAATCGCAGCAGCTTCAGCAAGACCTTTGGCCTCAATTGCAGCAGCTTCAGCAAGACCAGCCTCTCTTACGATGGCAGCATTACCTTTCGCTTCCGCTTCTTTCTTAAACAATACCGCATCGGCTTCACCCTTTGCTCTGGTTGCAACAGCGTCTCTTTCACCTTCCGCATTAATAACCAATGCATTCCTTGTACCTTCTGCAGTAACAATTCTTGCCAATTTATCCGCTTCAGCAGGAACAATCTTCTCAGCATTCCAACGTTCTACTTCTTTCAAAGCTCTTTTCTTTTGAACCATTACTTCGGCTTCTTCCTTAGCGGCAGCAGTCTTAGCTTGTTCAACAACAACATCCTTCATGGCCATGGCCTGTGATTTCGGTCCAGCCTGATTGGCAACCTCATTTTCTTTGTCAACTTGACCTTTCATTTGAGCTCTTACAACATCACGTTCTCTATTAGATTCCGCAATCCTCACTTGGTTAACGTTAGCAACTTCAATACCTTCCTTTTCAGCAATAGATGTTTTCTTCAACGCATCCCTTTGGGCTTCAGCTTCACCAATATCCGCATCTCTTTGGATTTCAGCTGCACGTTTCTTACCCATATTCTCAATATAATTATCATTATCAGAAATATCCTGGATATTGATAAAATCAATTTTGATACCCATCTTTAGGAAATCCTCATTGGCTTCCTCAAGTACCGCTTGGTTCAATTTAGTCTTATCATTGATAAGTTCTTCCATTTTCATTTTACCAACAACAGCTCTAAGGTGTCCTTGTAAGTTTTCATGGATGTTCTTATTAATATAATCTTCATCTTTTCCAAGGAAACGTTCAACTGCCATTTCAAGCAGACCTTTATCACTGGCAAACTTTACGTTGGCATTACCATCAATGGTTGTCATTACACCATCAACGTTAGGAGCATCCGCTACTTTAATAGGTAGCATCCTGTTGGATAGATCCATAAATTCCACACTTTCAAAGAAGGGGATTTTAAATACACCACCACCTGTTACAAGGCGATATCCCTTTTTGGTTCCATCACTTGATTTATTGTTACGTCCAAAAATTATAGCTGCCTCATTAGGCGGAACCTTAAAATAATTTTTAGCTAAAAAAGCCCATAGAGAAAGAAGAATAACTATTCCTCCACCTAACCATAAGCCTACTGTCATTAAATTTTCCATTTGTTTTTGTGTTTAAAATTAATATTAGTAAATATGTGAATTGTTAAATTTTTTCAACTATAATAACAGCCATTCCGTTTTCTACCGAAGTTATTTTGACTATATCATTTTGTGCAAGTTTCTTTCCATTTACTTCTTTACAAGTATAATCCGAATATCCCGTCACTGTTTTTACTTTTATCTGAGCTACCCCAGTTGAAGTAGTAGGGATCGCTACAATTCCTTGTTTCCCCATTATTGCTTTTGCTGTAGGCATTGAACTTCCTTGCATACTAAAGAAAAACCTCATTACTAAATAATATAGAAAAGAGATAACCAAACCGGCACCAAAGCCTGCAAGTATTTGAGCAGTAATTCCACCATCCCCTTTCATTACTGACCATCCAGCCATTCCAAAACCTAACATAAAGGTTGCAAGCGTTCTTAGTGAAAATACACTTACTGAATCGGAAGGAGATTCTGCATCGGAAATATCAAAATCCCCACCTATATCAATTTCTGCATCTGCTTCACCACCAAATATAGATAGCACTAAAACGAATGCTCCTACTGCGGCTAATAAAATATATAAAATTTGTAATTTTTCCATTTGTCTGTTTGTTTAAATAATTATTATGTGTTTGTTATTGATCTAATCTATTATGTTCTTCAATCCAAAATTCTACTTCATCTTCGAGATTTTGAATCCTAATTAATAATTCTTCAACTGTTTCCTGATGTTTGTGTTTTTCGAGTAACTTTTCTTCTAACCATAACGCATATTCTCTTGAGTACCATAATTGAGAGTGAAATTCTCCGGTTGATCTTTCTTCCCATTGATGCCATTCTCCGGTTTCCATTTTATATTGGATATGCAAATCTGTACTATTCTTCATATTTTTAATAAGTTACTAAGCTAATATAATTAAAAACTCTGTGATTAGAAAATTTATACTGTTAAGAATATGTTATCGTTTCTTTAATGATTTTGTATTAAGACCTTTATTCCACGCCACAAACCCTTCTTTTCTTTTTCTCATTTTTTCTTTTGATTCGTTTGAATGAGTTTTTCCATACATGGGGTTTTTTATACCTTCATGATTAATTTTCTTTTTGTGTTCTAATGATAACGGAACACCTGTTTTACTTTTACTAATTTTTTCTCTAGTTTTCTTTGATACAACCCTTCCAGTATTATAATTAATTAATTTTTCTATATGTTCTTTTGATAAAGTTTTTCCTTTATTAAATTTAGAAATTTTTAATTTATGCTCATCAGATATTTTTTTACCCTTTTCTGATTTACTTATTTTTTTCTTAGTTTCTTCAGAAATGCAATCTTTTACATTATGTCCACCTTTCCAACTTATGTTATATCCTCCTTGAGAAACATGCGACTTATATAGATTAATATATTTTTCTTGGGCAACAAATGCTTCTTTTTTAGAATCAAAGAATTCTAATATTTCTCTTTTAAAATTTTCCTTACCATATTCTTTTACTTTCTTTTTTAAAATATCACCACTCCCTAAATATGAATCATTAATATTATTTGTCGAATGATCTCCTACATATTGTCTAGATGTAATTAAATTTGTCGTTATGTAAACATAATTATATTCTTTCTTCATCTTCCTGGATAATTTTAGTTTCTGGAAGATAATATAAAAACTTTCTTTTATTTATTTTTTCATATTTAATAGTTCCATTTCTCCTCCAATTATTTAGAGTTTGGCGATGTATACTAAACATTTCTAAAATTTCTTTCTGGGTGTATTTTTTATCTTCCATATATTCTATATATTCACTGAAATTATACAAGTTTTTACAACTATTTTGCTTGTGAAGCATAATCGATTGTATCTTCTACAGTAAGTGCTAATAAATCTGAAGCATGTATTATTTTAACTAAAATATTTTCGAATGCTTGATTATATGAATACATAGTTAAACCTGGAATCTGAGTTCCAGGCTCGGATGTGGCCATATGCCACCGAATTGCCAATATTTCAGATGTAGTAAGTTCTAAAAATTTAGAAATATAAAAAATTGATTTTTCACCATGTCCCATTGGCAAATTATCTTTAAATGAATATCCTTTATAAGAACACCATTTTCCATTCTTTTTAATCCATTTTTCTTCTCCCCACGTATATTGGTTAATTTTACAAACATCATGAAATATCGCCGATATGATAATTGATTCCTTTAAATGTTCTAATTCAGGTTTATATTTTAATAAATAATTGAAATTTGTTAATGCAAATTCTAAAACTAATAAACTATGATGGAGTAAACCACCATCATAATTTCCATGAAATTTCGTACTTGCAGGTGCTCTGAAGAAATCTGTTTCGTTTTCTAACCATGCTAATAATTCACTTAATCCATCTCTTTCAATATGAGATATTGCTTTGTCAAACTTTGTTCTTAACTGTGCTATCGTCGCCATTTATTTTAGTTTAGTGCATAAAACTTCATTGGATCTATTTCATCTTGTATAACCGGTCCGAAAAAACCCATTAATTCTTGAGTATTTAATCTAAGAATATCTTGATAGAATGCTATAGATGTTTCCATATCAATTCGTACCATTAGCTTCCTCATACCATTTTCATAACCCCTTGCCGATGCAAATCTATTTCCAGCATAGTTGGTGTAACCCCTATCTTGAACCAAATGAGCTAAATCTTTAAAGATAGTATCACCTTTTGATGTAACTTCAATAAGATATTTGTCATTAACTAATTTAAGATATGGTTCCAATGATTCATTGGCAGTCTTATATTTATAGAGTATCTGCCCATCATCATAAGTTCCAACATTCCAAACCGAATTAGTTACTGCGGCTTTACCTCTAGTTCCAAAATGTGATTCCAATAAGGCTTGAGATAATACAAATATAATATCCGTATCATACTCTAAACATTTTTCAACTAAGTATTCTGGAGAAAGTCCACTTTTGGGTGCCATTTTTTCAATGTACCGACCAACTTCTCCTACTAACTGGCCATTCATTCTATTTTTAACAGATTGGACATACACTGCTTCTTCTGTTAATGGTGGATTGA
>Ga0075123_10000076_pt1 | contig 45664 bp, 33 predicted proteins | sample AntAceMetag02UKX_FD_69808 | JGI IMG/M metagenome (GOLD analysis project Ga0075123, IMG submission 69808) | Saline lake microbial communities from Ace Lake, Antarctica - Antarctic Ace Lake Metagenome 02UKX | ecosystem: Environmental > Aquatic > Non-marine Saline and Alkaline > Saline | place... | reverse complement strand
CTTTTTGGCGGAAACCATTTCAAAAACTATCATTTGAGCATTGTTTTTAAATACTACTTCAATTGAATATTGAAAACAATTTGTTCATTTCTTTTATTAAAAATCAATAGTTTTGCTCTAAATAGTCTTGCCTTTCTATTTGAACCTGAATAGTTACAAAAATTAATTCGGTGAATTTCGGTGTTTTCAGTGTTTAGTTATAAATTCTTTTGCAAAAAAAACGCCTGTATAGTTACTATATTAAATTTAAAAAAAGGACTATGAAGACTTGACTGACAATACTATACATCAAATGGAAAAAAATATTAAATCAATCGAATTACTTTTGCCTGCTGGCGATTTTGAAAAAATGAAATTTGCCTTTGATTTTGGCGCTGATGCGGTTTACTTAGGCATTCCCCGTTATTCTTTGAGGGCGAGAGTGAATAAATTCAGAACCATGGATTCGGTTATCGAAGCCGTTGAATACGCGCACGACCTTGGGAAAAAAGTCTATGTAACCGCAAATATTTTTCCCCATAACCGCAAAGTAAATCCTTTTATTAAATTTATTGATGAATTTTTACAGCGCTGCCAGCCTGATGCCTGGATCATGTCCGACCCGGGAATGATAATGTTAATGAAAGAAAAGCATCCCCAACAAATTATTCACCTGTCTGTTCAGGCAAATACTGTAAATTATGCCACTGCAAAATTCTGGGAAAAAATGGGCGTAAATCGGGTCATTTTATCCCGCGAATTAATGATAGAAGAGATTAAGGCGATAAAAGATTTTTGTCCTGAATTGGAAATTGAAGTCTTTGTCCACGGCGCAATTTGTATCGCTTATTCCGGCAGATGCCTGATTTCCAATTACCTGGCATCACGTGATCCCAACCAGGGAACCTGCGCTAACTCCTGCCGCTGGCAATATAAACTTTATCAAAAACAGCCCATTCAACCTGCTAACCTTATCAATTTAGCAAAAGAATCGGAATTAGCGATTACCCAATCCGGCGACAAATACACCTATCTCCACGGTGATTTTTATCTCGAAGAAACCGAAAATCGCAGCGGGCAATACATGCAAATTGATGAAGACGAGAACGGCTCCTATTTAATGAATGCTCGCGATTTATGCGCGATTGAATATTTATCTGAATTAAAAGCCGCTGGTGTGGACAGCTTTAAAGTGGAAGGCAGAACGAAATCTGTTTATTACGTCTCCATGATAACCCGTGCCTACAGAAAGGCTATAAATGATATTGAGAAGGGAAAGCCTTTTGATTCAGAACTTTACCGAGATATTTTTTCCACTGCCAATAAAGGTTTTACCGCAGGATTTTTGAAAGGTAATCCCGGACATTCAGCCCAAAAATTTGATCACTCGGTTCCGGGAACGCAATGTTACCGGTTTTCAGCAATCGTGCGAGGATTTGAAAAGAGCAAAAAATTAATAAAAGTTGAACCCAGAAATAAAATTACCCGTGGAAAAACGCTGGAACTTATTTCCAAAAATAAAACAATTCCTTTCTCTGTAGAAAGCATTTTTGATGAAAGATTCAATGAAGTGGAAGCCATCAGCGGCGGCGCTGGAAGTTTTTGGATTCCCTTTCTCGAAAAGCCGGAAGAGTTTTCACTGTTGAGAGAGCCAATAGGTTAGCCTTGCCGTGAACGACAAGGCTAAAAAGTGGAAGAACACTAAAGTCTCCTATTGTTTTTATTCTTTATTAAGATGCTTTAAAAAATAAGCTGACACAATTTTTAGTTTATAGACAATGAAATTCTTGCACAATGGGCAAAAAAATCATCGACTTTGATAACAGCAGTAAAATTAAAAATAAAGGTCGGAAATATGATCGATCTTGATTTTTTCTTGTTACAAAATTTATTGCAAATCAACCCATGATTTCAGTTTATCGGTATTTTGGCTTGTCCAGGTTGGGCAGGACTTAAATTGAATCGTATCAAATTTAGGATTATATGATATTTCCAATTTTAACTTTGACTATCTTTGTTTCTGCAATTCTCCATATCCGTGCAGATTACTATAACCATCGCAGTCAGACATATATTTTTAAGCCACTGACTATTCTGCTAATAATTAGTCTTTGTCTTTTACAATCTCCAGTAATTTCAACCTATTACAAATATTGCATTTTAATTGGGCTGATTGTTTCATTACTCAGCGATATATTTTTGATGCTGCCAACAAAAAAAATCTACCTGGGCATGGCAGGTTTTTTAGTTGCCCACATTTGCTACACCCTTGCCTTCACCAGTGATACTGGTTTTAATTTCAATCCTTTCATTTCTATCCCACTTGTTATAACAGGAATAGTTTATTTAAAAATACTGATGCCGCATTCTGGTTCAAAGGCAGTTGCAATCATATTTTATACAATTGCAATTTTAACAATGTTTTGGCAGGCATTAGAACGAATGAGTATTTCACAAAATCTGAGTTCAACATTTGCATTAATTGGCGCCACACTTTTTGTGTTATCCGATTCAATCTGGGCTTATAACCAGTTTGTCAAAAAGTCGGACCGCGCGCAAATAATAATCTTGAGCAGTTATTATTGCGCGCAATGGTTCATTGCTGTTTCCGTTCAAATTTGGTAATAAACTTATGGTGGATATCCTCAGTGCAGTAGAATCAAAGTAAAGAATTTAACAAAAAGAATTAAAAAAAGGAAAGAATCTTATGAATGAAAAAAGTATCAAAATTTACAGCTACCGCTGGGTTGTGCTTGCGGTTTTTTCTATTATCAACGCAGTCATACAGATGCAATGGTTAACATTTGCTCCTGTGGCGAGAGAAGCGAGAGAATTTTATCAAGTTTCTGCACTGCGAATCGATCTTCTTTCTATAATCTTTATGGTTGTTTTTTTGATTGCTTGCTTTCCTGCTTCATTTATTATCGAAAGGTATGGTATCCGTATTGGAGTTGGAATCGGAGCTGCGCTCGTCGGATTATTCGGACTTCTTAAAGGAATATTTGCTGCTAATTATGCTTTTGTGATTGTTGCGCAAATCGGACTCGCAGTTGGACAACCATTTATTATAAATGCAGCAACTAAAGTCGCCAGTAACTGGTTCCCAATAAGTGAACGGGCTACCGCTGTCGGCATTGCGACCCTGGCACAGTTCATTGGAATTATCGGCGTTATGATTGCTACCCCTATGCTCATAGCCCAAAACACAGATGGTGTTTATCAATTATCTGGCATGTTGAAAACTTATGGAATTATTTCAGTAGTGGGAGCTGTTCTATTTTTTGTTTTTATACGGGAAAAACCTCCAAATCCACCTGATCGTAAAACGCTTGAAGAGAGAATTTTAGCAGTTGATGGATTCAAACAAATCCTAAAAAACCGTGATATGAAATATGTAGTAATTATGTTTTTTATCGGATTGGGAATGTTCAATGCCATCAGTACATGCATCGACCAAATATGCGAAATAAAGGGATTAACTGTTGACCAGACCGGACTTGTCGGCGGCATGATGCTGATTGCCGGAATAGTTGGTGCAGTAATTCTGCCAATTCTTTCTGATAACTTACGAAAAAGAAAACCTTTCATCATTATCGCAATGGCGGGTATGACTCCTGGACTCATAGGGCTTGCTTTTTTTGATGGATATATTCCTCTGCTCATTTCTTCTTTTATAATAGGATTTTTCCTGTTAGGTGCTGGAGCGCCCATTGCTTTTCAGTACAGTGCTGAAGTAACTTTTCCGGCACCTGAATCAACATCCCAGGGAATGCTGCTTTTTGCCGGTCAAATAAGCGGAATTCTTTTTATTGTTGGAATGAATAGACTAGGGATGATTCCATCTTTAATGATATTTATTGGATTTGCCCTTATTAATATTTTGTTGAGTTTGTTAATTAATGAATCAGAAATGATACAGACTAACAATTAGCTGTTTGTAACGTAATCAATGATAATTTGATGAAATTTTACTGGAATTTACAGTACATTTTAACCCATTATTGGGTCAATATTTTGAAATACAAACAGTCGGTTTTGGCGCTGCTGATCTTGCTTATAGACTTTCAAATCATCCAACAGGCACCTGGTCAAAACAGAAACGATTTTATCGACCGCATGAATATAACACCAAAGATATAATTATATACGCGGCAAAAGCGCATCTGCATCTTACTGGCGCGGATTTGATTTTAACTTATGCAACAAACTATTTTGATTTTGGAAAATTGGTAAAAGATGACAAGGCATATTATTCGAGGTTTTTGAAGACGAGGATTGAACCATAAAATTTAAAAAACTGGCATTAATTTTTATAATAATAAAATAATACTTGATATTTTTGTAAAAATGCGATAAATTAAAAAATGAGATTATATACTCATTAAGGCTTGGTTTGTAACATTTAAAATATTGCTTTTCAGTAGTAAAAATGAACATTAACTCTTGCAAAGCGCATGGGGCATAGCGCAAAGAGTATGTTTTATAGCTATGCGCTCTGCTCTTTGCGCTATGCATTAAGTGAGATAGGATTATACATTTAAAAAAAAATGTTTAGGAGATAGTTACATTTTAACCCTTAACGAGTATAAATAGGTTCAATTTTTTTAAAAGTACAAAATTTCGATTCAATCTAAATTAGTAATCAAATAGCAATGACGAACTATTTCTTTCTATAAGGTTATTCATTAAAATTTTTTAAAAGGTATGAAATAATGGAAAATTTAAATGTAAAATTTGAAGTTCCAACGACAGTAATATCACAAGCAGGTTTAGATTTAAAAAACATCAGCCAGGAGGTAAAACGTATATTAGCAATATTCCTCTATGAACACAAACGAATTTCTCTTAGCAAAGCCTGTGAGATTGGTGGTATGAGCCAATGGGAATTTTCTGATATGAACTGTAACCTTGGGATACCAACCCATTATAGTGAAGATAATCTGTCAGAAGACCTGGAGAAATTATCTGATGTCTAAAATAGTAATTGCAGATTCATCATGTTTGATAGCATTAAACAAAATAGGTAAGTTAAAAATTTTACAGTCTCTTTTTGGAAATATTCTAATCCCTCAAAAAGTGTGTTATGAGGTTGTTATTCTGGGTAAAAGGCGCCCAGGAGCAAATGAGTTAAAAAATGCTAAATGGATCGAAACGCGTAAAGTAGAAAATGAATTAGCAGTAAAGGCATTCAGATTAAATTTAGGTGCGGGAGAATCTGAAGCAATCGCTCTGGCAATGGAACAAAATGCTGACTTTATCATTCTCGACGATTGGAAAGTTCGCCAAACAGCGATAGATTTATCACTGTCAGTTATTGGAACAGTTGCTGTACTAGCGAAAGCTGAGGAAAAAGGGATTATTAATGATTTGCAAAAAGTAATAAGGGATTTGAAAGGTGCTGGTTTTTATTATTCACTTTAACAACTTACTACCACAAAATATAATTCTAAATAAATTCTTTGAATTTACACATCAAACAAATCAATCTGCGGCTGCTGCCTCACTTGCAATTTGATTTTCTTTCTTTTCAATTTCTTCAGATCTTCTTTTATCAGAAAAAGCTCTCTGCGGTATTTATTTGGCTGCTGAATTTCCAGCTTTTGTGCAGTTTTTAATGCAGTATTCAAATACCCTTCGGCTTTGGATATTTTATCATTTTTGATCATCAACTGTCCTTTTCCCCAATATCCCCAAAAATTTTCTGGTTCGATTTCAATGGCGCAGTTGAATAACTGTCTCGCTGCGTTCTTCTTTTTCAACCGAATTAGAATATGCCCGTAATCAAAATAATTTTTTGAATCCAATGGATTTTTCAGAATTGTGAAAAAGAAGAAGCGGTCTCTTTTATTTTCCCAATATTTTTTCATGCTGATCTTAGCGGCAATGAGCATGATCAGAAAAATATTGTTTGCCAATTTATATTCAGATTTTAATGTTTCAACTGCTTGTTGAAGTTGGTCTTTTAACTCGGATTTTCTCTGTTTTTTTGATAATTTTTCAATTCTTCGAATAATGTCTGGTAATAGAAACGGCAAATCTTTTTCGACACAATTTGAAATGGCGCTGGTTAATTTTTTAGCTAATCTTTCTTTATCACCGTCAGGTATCAATTCGGTTATAAAATCAGGCATATGCAAATCATCTTTGAAAAGTTGATAAAGGTAATAGGGCAGGTGAACCAATTCATCAAAAAAGAGATCAATCATTATTTCACCGCGCAAAATTGATGAAATTAGTCTCTCAAATGGCAATATTTCATTATGTTCAATTAGCAAACGCCAGAACACGGGCCATTGACAAATTTGTTTTGTTTTTTGCAAAATTAACGGATCCTGTGTGAGAAGTTCGGGATCAGTTACCCTGAGGTTATCCATTCCTTCCATTAGCACAGTAAGCGTGTCAACAAACTGAAGACCATCTTTGAGCGAGAGATTAAAAATTGTTTCCCAGAGAGGATTGTCCTCCATAGGTAAACCCAGATCAGTGTGCGATTGCAAAAACACAAGCGCTGTCATTAGTGAATCCTGGTCCTTTCCCTGGCGTGAATGGAGGAGTTCACCGAGCAATTTTTCTTCTGTGTCTTTAATAAAATCGTTTGTTAATAAATTAGGGAGGATGGTTGCTCGAATTTCTCTGCGGAAGTCGAGGGGCTGTTTGAGTTTTTCGAATTTATTTGGGTTGGCTTCTACTAATTCCCGAATGTCCCGTAGCAGTTCCAACTCATCGAACCTGAGGCGTTTCAGCTTTCTTCGGGAAGTGAGAACATCTGCGATATGTTCAGAATTGTAGATTAAGCGTTCAAGGCTTGTTTTAGGGAATTCCTTTTCAACCCTTGTTTCCCTGGCAGCATCTTCTACTATCTCAAAACGAGGCGGCGCTATTGTTAATGTTGATTCCATTTTGTAATATCATTTTATTATTTGAATTAAATGCTGAGTCTATCAGTAGATATAAATGTCTATATTCAGAAACTTGTTTCTAATATTAGACAATTGGTAGAGTCAAATATTTGAAATATTAATTTATCTTAAATATTTTTCATATAACAGACATCCATAATTATAACCTGGTTTTTCACAAATATGTTTTATGTCTGTTGGATTTGCCTGTTATTCATTCTGATACACACATGCATCCAAAATTGCTAATACCTCATTAATAACATTCCTTTCCAACTGGGTTACCCCAATCCAATTCTTTTGAGAAATAATTTTTAGGCATTTTGGAAACAAGCTCTTCTATTTTATACTTATTTTTAATATTAAAAGGTTCTATGGTAATTTTACCATTATTGACAAAAATGTTCAATTTGTCACCAACATTAATATGAGCTTCATGAAGAATATGTTTTGGAAAACGTAATCCTTGACTATTTCCCCATTTTTGTATTCTTGTTTGCATTATCTCATCTCCTTTAAAATAAATGTATATAATAAAAAATCAAAATCAAAAAAAATTTTTAAATTGATAAAAAAACTTATTTCCTTTCATTCAACTGCTTTTTGCATCAAAACCTGATGCTGCATCATCGATTGTTGGTAATCTTTTATCTCAAAATTACAGAGATTTGCCACGCTCGTTATTTGTTCCAGTCTCCTTGCATAAATTGAATGTCCCGATAGCAGACGTATCCGCGTCCAAATATTGGCAGGTGAAAAAGTTAAAACCAAATAGCCGTCATTTTTCAGGATGCGGCAGGACTCCTCAAAAAATGGGATTGCATTTTTAATATATTCAATTAATCCCACTGCCGTAATTATATCAACTGATTTAGTCTTTATCGGTAAAAATAATGCATCAGCTTGAACGATTTCAACAAACGGAAAATTTGCCCTGACTTCGTGAAGCATTGAATTTGTGAAGTCAATACCAAAAACGTGCTTTGCCCCGCTTAAGAATGGAATCACATTTCCCGTTCCCACGCCCAGATCAAGTATTGTCTTCTTTCCTATTCCAGCTTGATTCAATAACAAAACTAAATTTCTGTTCTCTATATTTAAGATTGTTCCAAATGGGAATGCGGATCGGAATAATTTATAAAACCTGGTCTTTAAGTTCCAAAACAATTTATTCATAAAGCAGATATTTTTGCCTGATTTTTTTGAATTTTATTAATTCTGTCTGCCATGATTGAATTACTTTTTCGACCGACTCAGCCTTGTTTATCGCTTGCGGTGTTTCCTTGTTGCCAAACATTATTAACGTTCTGCGTTCTGATTTCCATTCAAATTTATCAGGATGACGTTTTTTGATTTCACCAATCAGGTTAATACCGAACTCAACTGATGGAAAAATGCGAGCATCTGTAATTTCAAAAATCAATCCATTGCAAAGCTCTCCCTCAAATTTTGGGTTCATTGCCGCGCCAGGCATATCAACTGGGATATAAGAAGTCGTATCAATCGCTATTCCAGGGAAATGAGCTTTTTCGAGTATTTTTTTCAGAGCCAAATTATCCAGCCACGGAGCGCCAATGTTAATAAAAGGTTTGGTTGTGCCTCTGCCTTCCGATACATTACAGGTTTCCAATAAACCCAATCCCGGGTAAAGAAGCGCTGTTGTTGCTGAAGGCATATTCGGAGAAGGCTTTATCCAATTTAATCCGAGCTCATCGTAAAAATTATTGCGTTTCCAATTTTTCATCGTAATGACTGTTAAATCAGCTTTAACGCCATTTGCCAGCCATCCTTCTTCGTTAAACATTTTCGCCAATTCACCAACCGTCAAACCATGGCGTAAAGCAATTGGCTGAATGCCGACAAAAGACCTGTATTTCACATCAAGGACAGGTCCTTCAACCATTGTACCAGTTATCGGATTGGGTCGATCAAGCACAATAAATTGGATATTATTTTCAGCAGCAGCCTCCAAACACAGCGACATCGTACTAATGAAAGTGTAAAACCGCGTACCAACATCCTGAATGTCAAAAATCAAGACGTCAATTCCTTGCAACATTTCTGGCGTAGGTTTCTTCGTTTTCCCGTAAATGCTGACTATTGGCAGCCCTGTTTTTTTATCGATATTATTTTCAATTTCAAATCCACCTTCAACATCACCACGAATGCCATGTTCCGGGCAAAACAGTGCCGCCAACTGCACTACCGGTGAATCATGAAGTAAATCAATAATATGATTTCCTTTGGAGTCAACACCTGTTTGATTGGTGATAACGCCAACATGTTTATTGCTGAGTAAATCGAGTTTTTCTTCAATTAAAACATCAATACCCAATTTGATGAGTTGCGGATGTTCTGGTGAATTGCAATTAATAAAGCAAATCCAAAGAAAAGATAATGATAAAAATAGATTAATCTTCATAAAAATTTCCTTATTTTTTTATGGTTAAATCCCAGCGCGAGGAGCCGCAAAATTCAACACCGAAAAACACTGAATCTCACTGAAAAAACCATTTAGAATATGAAGACTTGACTGACAATAGATATTGATTATTCATTACGCAGTATAAGTCTGCAAACAAATTTAATTATCACACAGCAAAAAAATCACGCAGAATTAAAATATTAAAATTGAATATCCGAACCAATAAGAATTTTAATATCAAATAGCGGAGCATTGGTTACAGATTTTGTCAGCTTAAAATGATTTACAAATTTTTCAGCAATATCAGTCATAGATGCGTCACATTTTAAAAATGAATGCAAGTAATTAAGCTTGTCGGCATTTCTATAATTAACTATTACAATCTTTTTTTCATTATAACGCTGGTTGTGCAACTGGTTACCCAATTTTCTGGCTGAACCAGCAACTTTAAATCCATTTAAAATCTCCACATAAAAATCACTTTCAGCGTCTGATACTCTACTATACTTATCCTGAATTTTAGGCATTTTAAAATCAGCCCCGATGACAAAAGTGAAATCCATTGGAGTAATCTCGGGTTCAATTTTGAAATAGCGGCTGAACAATTTTTTCAAATATTCGACTCTCTCTGCAATTTCCCCCGATTTTAATGAATCAAAAGTTCTCCGCCAGATTATTAGTGAACTTTTTATTCGATAGGACGATTTGACCTGGATTAAACGGTCTTTTGAATAAATTCCTTTCACTTCATTTGTAAGATCATTCAAGGAGATACTTTTTTTCGAACCATCCACCAAAGCGACGTTGAGCGGCACCTGTACAGGAACTTCGATTTCTTTTTGAACTTTAGTTATTGTCGTATCTTTTTTCAACTTTGGTAACGGCTCTTCAATCGGTATTATTATACTATCTTCTAATTGTTCGATTGGTTGTTGCGATAGAGAATCAGAATAATTGAGAGAATCCTGCGCTGAAATTATTTGAACCGAAGGTGATTCTTTTAATAGATCTAAATATTCTGGGATATACTTTATAGCCGCAAAAATAACCAAAAAAATAATAAGGAAAATAATAGCAATATTAATAACCTTACCCATCGAAAATTTTGACGACTTAATTACCGGCATGGTGCGCTTGTGTACAGGACGCCTGAAATCACGATCTTGTGAAAAATTATTTACACCTTGCTGATCAGGTTCACTTATTTGGCTATCCTTATGGTTTGAGCGATAACGCACTCCCTTAATGACTATTTGTCGTTTCTCTGGTTCGCCGGGTTCATAAAGTCTCTCAATCGGTTCTTTGTCTTGCTCAATTGAAAGCCGCTTAATACCCTTGACCTTGATGATGATAGCCGTTGCGTCATCTTCTATATTTTTATCAATCGCCATTTTAACAACTAATTCACAAGCCTGGGACAAAGAAGAAGTCCCAATAATTCTTGGTAAATCCTGTTCCGGTATTGAATCAATAATAGAATTTGTAAAAAGCAGGGCATAATCATTTATTTGTATTTGCCTCTGGGTTATTTCAACTTCAATATTTTCTTTAACTCCAAGCAAATGTTGTGAAACCTCCTGTCCTTGAATATTCGGTAATGGATAAGTTGCTTCACTTTCTCTTTTTTCGAAATAGACAAGCCTTACAAGAGAATTATTGCTAAACAAATAAGCGCTGCAATCACCAACCGAAGCCAGGTAAAGTGTATTTTCATGCACAACAGCACAAATTAATGAGTTGGAATAATAATCTCTTTTACCTTTATCTATGTTCGCCTGGTATAAAACACTGTTTGCTTTGTTCAAAGCATTAGTCAGCATTCCCTTAAGATTTTCACTCCAGGGTGTTTCAAAATATTCCTGAATTATTGTCTGGATTACTAACTTGCTCGCAAACTCGCCATCCTGCTTTTCCCCCATACCATCTGCCACCAGGAACATCTGACCCCGTAAATACAGATCTTCCGATTTTTGCGGTAAATAATATCCGACTGCGTCCTCATTTGTAAGTTTTTTATTTCCCGCTGTCGAATATTTACTAAATTCTACATTAAATATCATTTTATCTTCATTCAATTTATTCACCTCAATTTGAACTCAATAACTTAATTTTTTTAAAAGATTGAAATAGTAGTTATCGAATGTTATTATATAACAATATATAAAGCAATAATTTAAAAATCAAGTGAAAAATTTATCTCTTGACATTTTGTCAGAACAATGTTATATTTATCTGGAATTAGGCTTTACTATTCAAATTATTCACTATAGTATTAAAAGCAAAGTCTTTGTTTTTTTTGCAAAAGTTTCTGGACAGATGTACATATTATAATTCATTGAAAAAGGATAAGGCAAAGGTTGAGGCTAAGAAAGATTATAGGCTAAAAGATTTAGTAAATTTGAATTTAATAATATAGATTATCTTAATCTTTCTTAATCTTAATCTTCACCTCAGCCTGCACTTTAGTGCGCTGAGAATTATCAAAATTTTTTAAAATGTTAAAAAAAATCTCTGTGTTCTCTGTGTCTCTGCGGCAAAACATAAAAAAGGTGAAACAATGGCGCAATTTGAGTTAAAATCTGATTACAATCCAACCGGCGATCAGCCAAATGCCATTCGGGAACTCACCGAGGGAGTTTTGCGGGGAGATCACTTCCAGACGCTATTGGGAGTTACCGGCAGCGGCAAAACCTACACTATGGCTAACCTTATCGCAAATATTGGTAAGCCAGCGCTAATTCTTTCCCATAATAAAACTTTAGCCGCGCAATTGTACGGTGAATTTAAAGGATTTTTCCCAAATAATGCTGTTGAATATTTCATAAGTTATTATGATTACTATCAACCTGAAGCATACATGCCAGCAACCGACACCTATATTGCAAAAGACACTTCGATAAATGATGAGATCGACCGCCTGCGGCTTAGAGCCACCAGTTCCCTGATGCAGCGCGATGACGTGATAATCATAGCTTCTGTATCGTGCATTTACGGTTTAGGTTCGCCCGAAGATTACAAAGCAATGTTAATAACTCTAAAAAAAGGACAGCGAATTGCTCGCAATAAAATTCTCGAACAATTAGTTGATCTATATTATACGCGTAACGATTTTGAATTTAGTCGCGGCAGTTTCCGGGTTCGCGGCGATGTGGTCGAAGTTATTCCGGCTTATGAAGAAGAAGGAATACGGATTGAATTTTTTGGTGATGAAATTGAGAAAATTTCAAAAATTGATACTCTAACCGGAAAAATTATCGGCTCCCTGGACTCTGCAGGAATTTATGCCGCAAAACATTATGTCACCACGCAGCCTAAAATTGAAAACGCCATCAAGGAAATAAAGAAAGAATTAGAACAGAGGTTAGATTGGCTGAGAAAGCACAATAAACTGCTCGAAGCGCAGCGATTAGAAATGCGCACTAATTACGATTTAGAAATGATGATGGAAATCGGCAGTTGTTCCGGCATTGAAAATTATTCGCGCCACATAACCGGCAGAGAACCGGGGGACCACCCCTATACTTTATTAAATTTCTTCCCCGAGGATTTTCTTATGTTTATCGATGAATCACACGTTACTGTTTCCCAGGTTCGCGCAATGTACCACGGTGACAGATCGCGTAAAGAAACGCTGGTGGAAAATGGTTTCCGGTTGCCTTCTGCGTTAGATAATCGTCCGCTCAATTTTCAGGAATTTGAAACTATGATCAAGCAAGTTGTGTTCGTTTCTGCCACGCCCGGGGAATATGAACTGGAAAAATGCGGCGGCGTTGTGGTTGAGCAAATTATCCGACCCACCGGACTTATGGAACCGGAAATTGATGTCAGACCAATTAAGGGGCAGATTGATGATCTTATTTCGGAAATTAATCTTCGGGCAGAAAAAGAAGAAAGAGTTCTGGTTACTACGCTTACAAAACGCATGGCAGAGGACTTAACTGATTACCTTTCTGATATGAAATTAAGAGTTCGATATTTGCACTCGGAGATTAACACACTGGATCGGGTCAAAATTTTACGCGATTTACGCCTGGCAGAATTTGACGTGCTGGTGGGAATTAATCTACTCCGCGAAGGTCTTGATTTACCCGAAGTTTCTTTGGTTGCTGTTTTGGATGCTGACAAGGAGGGATTCCTGCGCTCTGAAACATCGCTGATGCAGGTTTCTGGAAGAGCCGCGCGCAATGTGAATGGCAGGGTTATTTTTTACGCCGATCGAATCACCCGATCCATGCAAAAAACGATTGACGAGACAAACCGCCGCCGAACAATTCAGCAAAAATATAATGAAGAACACGGCATCACTCCAAAAACAATTTACAAATCAGTTGAAGACGTGATGAGTTCCACTCGTGTAGCAGACGAAAAAGTTGACAAATGGGGAACAAAACGTAAAAAACGCCGACGATACGATCAGCCCATGTCGGCAATGGAGCAGGCTGAGCTTGTTGAAACATTAGAACAGGAAATGAAAGATGCAGCAAAAAATCTTGAGTTTGAACGGGCAGCCGAATTGCGGGATGAGATTGAGTGGGTGAAAGATAATGGTTAAATAAATAACAACGCTTTGCACCAGAGGCACTCCTTTCAGTCGCCTCAAACCAAGGAGTTCTTTTTGAATATCGAATAACGAATATTGAACAAGGAATGTTGAAATAATTATTGAGTAAAGAGGATGATTGCTGAAGAAACATAAAAAAGGAACAAAGCGAGAATAATTTTATAAATGATTCTGATTTTTATTTTTAGGAAATCTCCTAATTTTATCAATCAAAAATATTAGAAAATAAAGTTAAAGTTTAATTCGTTTCTGTAATAAACATTCATTTAAGACCAATAGTTTGGAGGATTTCATTATGCCTAATAAAAACATAAAACAGGACAAAAATGAATCAGAACTATCCCGCAGAAAATTTATCAAAATTGGCGCAGCTACGTTAACTATTTCCATTGTAAGTGGTGGAATACTCAAATTAATTTTGCCTAAACAGGGGAAAATGGGCTCCATTAATGCATCTAATGAGAGACCTAACAAAAACCCGGCTTTTTCATTTAAAAGCAAACAAAACGGCACTTTAGTTTGTTTTACAAATTTGCAAAACGGAAAAATTCTTAAGCATGAGTTGAACAGTGTTGGTGCCGAACTTTACCTGGTGTGTGACGGAAAGAGAACACGAAAGAAAATTATCGAAAAAGCTGCTTTTAAATTAAAGGAAGATATAAAAACTTTTACTCCTAAAGCCAAACAATTTCTTGATGAATTAGAAAAACAGAATCTGATAGTTACTACAGGCAAAGTTAATCTTTTTTACAGAACGGTGGTACGTAATGAAAAAGCCTAAACTCACAGCCGAGATTTTTACATTTCCGCATAATGGGAAACATGTCATTTACGCACCATTTCGTCATGTGATGATATTGGCGAATGACACGACAGTTAATCTATTGGTGGATATAAAAGATGGTACATTTAAAAAGACTGGGACTGATGAAGAAAAAAAGACAATCGAAATATTACGCGAAAAAGGAATAATAGACGGTGAACCGGAAAAGCATCCGCTTTCTCCCAATTCTCAGGAATTTCATCCCACGGCTGTAACACTATTTCCAACCAATCAATGCAACATGTCTTGTATTTACTGCTATGCTTCAGCAGGAGAAGCCCGTCCCAAGAATATGCCCTGGACTATGGCTAAAGCAGCGATAGACATGGTAGCAGAAAACGCCAACAAACTCAACCAGAATAGATTTTCTGTTGGATTTCATGGCGGCGGCGAACCGACTTTGCCCTGGTCATTTTTTACAAAATGTGTGGAATACAGCAAAGAACTTGGTAAAAAGAACGGAAAAAAAGTTACCTGTTCGGTTGCTACCAATCTTGTATTTACATCGAAACAAGTCGAGTGGATCATCAAAAATATGGACAGTCTTTCCATTTCTCTGGATGGCACTCCGGATATACAAAACATTCAGCGCCCTCTTGCTAATGGTAAAGGATCTTACGATATAGTTGCCAATAATATAAAAATCTTGGATGAGGCAAAATTTAATTACGGTCTTCGCAGTACCATTACCAAACTTAATGTTTTACGTTTAAAGGAAATTGTATCGCTATTTTTAGATGAATTTAATCCCAGGTCGATTCAATTTGAACCTTTGTTTTTATGCGGCAGATGTCAAACGACGAATGTTGAGGCGCCTGATGCCAAAGTTTTCATAAGGGAATTCCTTAAAGCTAGTAAATTGGCTGAAAAAAAGAAAATGAAACTTTCCTACTCTGGTTTACGGTTAGGAGGCGTTACCAGTACTTTTTGTGGAGCCAGTGGCAGTAACTTTTGTGTTACGCCAGATGGAAATGTTACCTCCTGTTTTGAGGTATTGGAAAAAGATGATCCTCGTTCGCAACTTTTCTTTTATGGAATCTGGAAGGCAAAAGAAAAAAAGTATGAATTTTGGGAAGACAAACGTAAATATTTAACATCGTTAAATGCTGAAAATATATCTTACTGTGCCGACTGTATTGCCAAATGGCACTGTGCCGGAGACTGCCTGGCAAAAGTGAGCTACACTTCTGATGTGGAGGGGGATCGAGGTTCAGAACGCTGCTGGATGAACCAGGAGATTACAAAAAGAAAAATTAAACAGATGTTTAAAAAACCGCCAAAATCACAATCATTCGAAAAACTAATTTTATCTGAAGATGTTGATATAGCTAAAAATATAAAAGTCAGGGAGAAATATCATGTCAAATAAAGGCAAACCAAATTATCGGATAAAAAAAATACAGAATGTTAAAAACCTCGCCCGACCGATAGTAAATGCTGTGGTCGAACTTAAAAAGCCGAATTTAGAAATGCACATAGAACCTCCACCCAAAGGTGGTGCACCTGATGTGTGTACAGGAAATCCGATGTGTTATTGCGTAGGGGTAGGAGATTGCTCATGCGATATGGTTTGTAGTTGTGATTCGGTTTGCTCCAAAGATCCTGCCTGTAGCTGTGTCGGACATACTTGTACCTGCGAAGGCTATTGTTCATGTGACGGGCATTGTGGCAGCTATTGTTCATGCGATACAGTATGTTCCGCTTATTGTTCATGTAATTGGGATGGCATGTGTGATTGTAATTTTGTTTGTTACTGGTATTAAATTATAGTTATAAAAAATATTGTCATATTAAATTTCTTAAAATCACGAGGATTTTAAAATGAATAGAAAACAAATATATTTGATTTGTCTTTTTCTAAGTTTATTTTTTTATGTTGGATTTGTTTCTGCACAGGAGGGCTGGCACGTTGTTCGCAAGGCTGATTGGGAATGTGATTTTGCATCTGTCTTCTTTCTCCCTGATGCCCAGAACGGCTGGTCCGTGGGAAGCTCTGGCACCATCGTTCACACGGCAGACGGGGGTAGCTCGTGGAGCAGCCAGACCAGCGGCACCAGTAACCCTCTTTTGAGCGTCCATTTTACCGACAGCCAGAACGGCTGGGCCGTGGGAGGGGCTGGCACCATTGTTCACACGGCAAACGGGGGTAGCTCGTGGAGCAGCCAGACCAGCGGCACCAGTAACTGGCTTTATAGCGTCCACTTTACCGACAGCCAGAGCGGCTGGGCCGTGGGAAACTCTGGCACCATCGTTCACACGGCAGACGGGGGTAGCTCGTGGATTAGCCAGACCAGCGGCACCAGTAACAGGCTTTATGGCGTCCATTTTACCGACAGCCAGAACGGCTGGGTAGTGGGAAGGTCTGGCACCATTGTTCACACGGCAGACGGGGGTAGCTCGTGGATTAGCCAGACCAGCGGCACCAGTAAAGACCTTAGCGTCCATTTTACCGACAGCCAGAACGGCTGGGCCGTGGGATACTCTGGCACCATCGTTCACACGGCAGACGGGGGTAGCTCGTGGATTAGCCAGACCAGCGGCACCAGTAACTATCTTAGGAGCGTCCATTTTACCGACAGCCAAAACGGCTGGGCAGTGGGAAACTCTGGCACCATCGTTCACACGGCAGACGGGGGTAGCTCGTGGATTAGCCAGACCAGCGGCACCAGTAACCCGCTTTATAGCGTCCACTTTACCGACAGCCAGAACGGCTGGGCCGTGGGATGGCTGGGAATTGTGCTAAAATATACGGTTCCACGGCTGGTTGTAAGCGATAACGCTCCGGCGCCTGGCACTGGTGTACCTTTTGGGTTTGTTTTGGGGGAGGACAGCAATTCCAGGGATTGGAGCTTCAAACTCAAGAACAACGGCAGCGCTTCTTTCACGGTAGATGGATATGAATCCAGCAACACGGCTTTTTCAGTTACTGCACCAGGTTTTCCGCAAACGTTGATTCCGAATCAGGGAATAGATATTACTTTACGATTCTCCTCAACAGAGACTGGTTTTTATCAGGACAGCCTGTCTTTTGCTATTAGCGGTGAGGACACCAATACAGTGCACACGGTTAAAGTTTCTGGTGGTGCACTTGTAACAACAGACCCGCTGGTGCACTCACTTTACAGGCGAGCTGTAATGGCATACGATTCTGCCAAAGCCTACAATCCCAATTCTCAAGCCGTTCACAACAACCTCGGTGTCCTTTTTGCAATACTCAATGCTACAGAGGAGGCTTCTTCCGAGTTCGCACGATCCTACAGCAAAGGAACCGAAATGAACAGAGGCTCTGTACAGGCTATCAAAAAGGACGAACAACAGGCACTTTCCACATGGACTAACTTGCTTGAAGATGTCAACACCCCATCATACATCAAACCACAAATCAAGTACAACATGGCATGGGTTTACGATGATATCGATTCGCTGGAAACGGCTTACAGTTATTATTCAGATGCAGCGGTGGATAGTTTAGCCAATAATCGTCTTAAGGCGAAAGCGTTTCTTGGCAGGGGCGTTACCGTTTTCAAAATGAGCCGCGACAGTTCTGCTGCCAATACTGATTTCAGGCGAGCAATTGTCTTGGATCCTTATGGCGCGGGTATCCTGGCGCAGGAGAACATTAATATGCTCCTTACCGGGGTGCACAATCAGCCGCTGGTCAAAATGCCGCAGCAATATGTTTTACAGCAAAACTACCCCAATCCGTTTAATCCGAAAACTGAAATAAGTTATCAGCTTCCTGAACAAACTTTTGTTAAATTGGAAATTTTTAATTTATTGGGTCAAAAAGTTCGTACTTTATTGGCTAAAAAAATTCAGGCAGGTTATCACTCTGTTCGTTGGGATGGGAAAGATGATAATGGTTTAGCCGTGGTTTCTGGTGTATATTTATATTCAATTCGTGCAAAAGATTTTAGAGATGTGAAGAAGATGGTGTTGTTGAGATAAATTTTTTTGTTAAAAAGCCTTTCAAAAGTTACAAAAATGAAGTTGAATAAATGATTATTTTATATAGGTAAGCTCAATTGTTGTTATGTAGTTTACGCTAGTACTTTTTAATTATTATGGTATAGAGCAAAAAAGATAAATTTAGGGAAAAAAATAAACGTAGAATTACTTGCAGATTTAAAGTCTATACTATCTTAATAAAAACAATCATTAAGGGCATAACAAGAACTTGAAAAATAACTTCACAATATATTTATTAAAATTAATCCTGGAGCGTGAGGGACTGAATCTAATTAAACAAAAAAGAAAATTAAAATGACCACTAAAATTGCAGTTTTTAAGAAAAAAGAAATAAGGAAAACTCTCCATAATAATGAATGGTGGTTTGTAATAGTTGATGTCGTAGAAGCATTAACAGATTCGGTCCAACCTCATGGATATATAAAAGATATGCGTCGTAGAGATCCTGAACTTTCTAAAGGGTGGGGGCAAATTGCCACCCCCCTTTTAATTGAGACTAAAGGTGGAAAACAAAAGCTAAATTGCGCTAACACCGAAGGTACATTCCGCATCATTCAATCGATTCCATCACCAAAGGCTGAGCCCTTTAAACGCTGGTTGGCAAAAGTTGGTTATGAAAGAGTGCAGGAAATTGAAGACCCGGAACTTGCCACCAAAAGAACAAGAGCTTTGTACAAAGCCAAAGGTTATCCTGACGACTGGATTGAAAAACGAGTGCGCGGAATTGCCATCCGTGAAGAATTAACTGATGAATGGCAAAAGCGGGGAGTGGATGAAGATAGGGAATATTCAATATTAACTGCTGAAATTTCAAAAGCGACCTTTGGCATGACTCCCAGCGAATACAAGGAATTTAAAGGAATCAAAAGAGAAAACCTTCGCGATCACATGAATGATCTTGAATTGATATTTTCAATGTTAGGCGAAGCATCGACAACGGAAATTGCCAGCAATACCAATGCGCAAGGATTTGTAGAAAATAAAGATGCTGCACAAAAAGGCGGTGATGTTTCTGGCAAAGCAAGAAAAGATCTGGAAGCAAAAAGCGGTAAAAAGGTTTCAACAAGGCAAAATTACTTAAAACAGCTCGAAGAATGAAAGCAATAACATATTATTTATATTGATCTAATCTAAAAGATTTAATCATTTCTCCTTCACTATGGAGGTAATAAAATCACAATGAAAATATTAGTCATTGGCAGCGGCGGACGTGAACATACGCTTGTCTGGAAAATTGACCAAAGTCCTGATGTAAAAAAAATATACTGTGCGCCTGGTAATGCAGGAATCAGCGAATTGGCTGAGTGCGTGCCAATTAGCGCTGCTGACATTAATGGTTTGTTAAAATTTGCTGACAGCAAGCACATCGACTTAACAGTTGTTGGACCGGAAGTGGCTTTGGCATTGGGAATTGTTGATCTGTTTAAAGGTAACGGGTTGAAAATATTTGGTCCATCTCAAAAAGCGGCTGAAATTGAGAGCAGTAAAATTTTCTCCAAATATTTAATGGAAAAATATCACATTCCCACTGCAAAATATGAGAGTTTTGAGGTTTACGATAGAGCCGAAGAATATGTGAATTCTATATCAGCGCCGTTGGTTGTTAAAGCAGATGGTTTAGCTGCTGGTAAGGGGGCAATAGTTTGTTTCAGCAAAGAACAAGCTTTGGACTCACTTAAAAAGTTGATGGTACAACGAATTTTTGGAGACGCCGGAGCTAAAGTTGTGATCGAAGAATATCTTCAAGGGGAAGAAGTCTCTATATTGGCGTTTACCGATGGCACAAATATTGTCTCGCTAATTCCGGCGCAGGATCATAAACCAATCCTTGACGGCGATAAAGGTCCTAACACCGGCGGAATGGGCGCTTATGCCCCGGCAATATTTGTAGATAAAAAAATGCGTCAGATAATTCGTGAAAAAATTCTGGAGCCGGCAGTAAAAGGGATGGCACTCGAAGAAAGACCCTATCGCGGCGTACTTTATGCCGGCTTAATAATGACCAAACAGGGTCCGAAGGTAATTGAATTTAACTGTCGTTTCGGAGATCCGGAAACTCAGGCTATTCTTCCGTTGATGAAAAGTGATATTGTTCCTTTTTTGAATGGTTGTGCTGAAGGAGACATCAAAAATCTAAAATTGGAAATATTTGATAAATTCGCTGTTTGTGTCATAATGGCTTCGGGCGGATATCCAAATAAATATGAAAAAGGCAAAAAAATAATCGGGCTGGATAATAAATTTGGTGACTACGTTTTCAATTTCCATGCGGGCACAAAGTTTTCCAACGATTTATGTTTGACCAATGGCGGCAGAGTACTCGGCGTTACTGCTTTAGGGGATGATATTAATCAAGCCATCAACCGCGCTTATTCCGCAGTTGGTAAAATTGCTTTTGATGGCGCTTATTACAGAAAAGATATTGGCTACAAAGCATTATAAAACGAGTTAAATTTAAGGTAAAGGCAAAGGTTAAGCTTAAGAAGAATGATTGGTAGAAAACTATAATAAGATAAATTAGTGACAATTCGTAAAACAGAAAGTCCGACTTTTAACGAATTAGTGGTTTAGGTCTTTTAGAATTTACTTAACAATTGGAAATAACAACATAAGGAGAAAAAATCAATGAAAATTTTAGTAACGGGCGGCGCAGGTTTTATTGCATCTCATGTAACCGACGCATATATCCAACAAGGACATGAGGTTTTTATTGTTGATAATCTTTCAACCGGTATCAAAGAGAATGTTAATCCCAAAGCCCGCTTTTTTGAGATGGATATTCAAGATTCACAAATATTTGATCTATGTGAAAAAGAAAAATTTGACGCCATTAATCATCATGCAGCTCAAATGGACATTCGCCTCTCGGTAAAGGATCCAACTTTTGACGCTCGCAATAATATTTTAGGAACAATAAATCTGTTAGAAGCTGCCGTACGAACAGGCGTGAAAAAGTTCATCTTCATTTCCAGCGGCGGCGCCATTTACGGGGAACAGGATTATTTCCCTGCGGATGAAGAGCATCCCACGCGTCCCCTATCACCTTATGGTATTGCCAAGCTGACCGGAGAAAAATATATTTACTTTTACCATAAAACCTATAATTTAAATTTTGTAATTTTGAGGTACGCAAATATTTATGGTCCGCGGCAAAGTCCCAACGGAGAAGCGGGTGTGATCGCTATTTTTTCGAATAAACTTCTTAGCGGGAATCAACCCATTATCAACGGTGATGGCAAACAAACGCGTGATTATGTTTATGTTGCCGATGTTGTCAATGCAAATGTAAAAGCGCTAACTTTTGAAAACAATGATTATTTTAACATCGGCACAGGATTAGAAACTGATGTGAATGTGTTGTTTCATAAATTAAATCACTTGACTAATGTCAATGCTGCAGAAAATCACTGCATAGCAAAACAAGGTGAGCAACTTCGAAGTGTGCTTAATTCCCAAAAAGCGAAAGAACTTTTAGATTGGGAACCACAGGTTCAATTAGAAGAAGGACTCAAAAAAACTGTTGAATTTTTTTAAAACAAGAATAATTAAAAATGGATTTAAATAATCAAATTTTAAAAGACTACGAAAAACGTTTTCAAATTTTTCAAAAAGAATCTGGCATTAGCGGTAAATCTCAGGCGATTCGGCAAATCTTTGACACAATTGAGCAAGTTGCGCCAAGTGATATTTCGATTTTGGTTATCGGTGAAAGTGGAACCGGAAAAGAACTTGTTGCCAATGAAATCCATCGGCGAAGCCACCGGGCAAATAAACCACTCATCATTGTCAACTGTGGCGCAATACCCGAAGGAATAATTGAGTCCGAACTATTTGGACATGAGAAAGGTGCATTTACTGGAGCCGTTGGTATCAGAAAAGGTTTTTTTGAAACAGCCGACGGCGGTACAGTTTTACTGGACGAAATCGGCGAAATGCCATTGAGTGCCCAGGTCAAAATTCTTCGCATACTTGAAGGTAAAGAATATACTCGAGTTGGAAGTTCGGAAACAAAAAAAACCGATGTTCGCATCATTGCTGCTACTAACAGAAAATTAGAACAAGAAGTAAAAAATGGTAATTTTCGTCAGGATCTATTTTTCCGGTTAAGAGCAATAACTATCGAACTACCGCCACTCAGATCACGATCGGAAGATATTCCGCTGCTGGCTAACGTCATTGGAAAAAATTTCAGTAAAGAGAATAACATTAATTTCCAGGGTTTTGATGAGTCTGCTTTGAAAATAATGGAAAGTTACTATTGGCCTGGCAATATTCGTGAGCTGAAAAATCTTGTCGAGAGCATGATCATACTTGAAAAAGGGCGCAGGATTGATGAACAGATAATTCTTAAATATCTCAACTCATTCGAAGGGGAAACCCGAAATCTTCCTATTCCAGTGAATCGCCCAACAGACCAGGTGGAGCGGGAATTTATTTACAGGGCTTTAATAGATTTAAAAAATGAAATTTCTCAATTACGAGAAATTATTCTAACGCGTTTGTTTCCTCCAAAACGATTGAAAAGCTGGGAAGGCGGGGATTCATTTATTTTTCCCCCCGAAGAAGCAAATGTTATTTACGATGATGTAGCAACCGAAGCAAACCCAATACGCTCCATGCCTGAAATGGAAAAAACGCTGATAGAAGAAACACTCAGTCGTTTTAATGGAAATAAAAGAAAAGCTGCGGAGAGCTTAAAAATAAGTGAAAGAACGCTTTACCGTAAAATTAAAGAATATAAACTGCCATTTTAAAATGAAACTAAAAAAAAATACATTACTTATTTTTATTTTTTTTCTGATTACAACTGGTAATAAATGCGGATATTATTCATTTTCAGGTTCCAGTTTACCATCTAATATTCGTACTGTAGCCGTACCCATGTTTGAGAATAAAACCAGTGAATTCGGTGTGCGTGAAGATATAACCGATGCGCTTATTAATCAATTCACGCAGGATAACTCACTAAAAGTAACCGACCGAAGATCAGCGGACAGTATGGTTTCTGGCACCATTGTTAATATTCGCGAGCAGGCTGGGGCTTATAATACTGATGAAAAAGTTAACGAAATACGAGTTTACGTTTCGGTTCAGGCTAAATTTGAAGACTTGAAAAAGCATAAAGTCATCTGGGAAGAATCTATCACACAGTGGGGTACTTACAATCCTAATCTTCCGCCAGGTGATGAAGGTTCGACCAGGCAGGATGGAATAAATGAGGCAGTCGAGAAAATCGTGGCTGATATTTTCAACAAAACCGTTTCTGGATGGTAGAAATCGTATTCAGCATTATTATTTTTCAAAAAGTTATTGATTTTCTTAAAAGATTATGTTATCTTTAATAAGTTGAATTATTAAGGATATAGTTGAAAAATCTGTCTATTCAATTTCTCATTCTGCTTTTAGCGCTTATAGGAGTTATTAAAATGCAAAGAACATTAAAAGAAGAAATTAAATTTTTAGAGCGCATTTTATCAGAAAATTCTAATTCCATCCTTTTCGCCCGCCTGTCTGATGCTTATCTAAAGGCAGATCGAGTAGATGATGCAATAGAATTATGCGAATTTGGCGTTAAGAAACATCCAGCTTATGTTACCGGGCATTTCATTCTCGGCAAATGTTATCTACAAAAAAAATTATTTGATCAGGCAGAAAAGGAACTAAAACGTGCGATTTTATACGATCCTCAATACATTGCGGCTCATCGCGAATATGCTGAATTGATGGCTCAAATCGGCTGGCATACCACCTGCGAAATGGCTTATGAAGAAATTATTAGAATTGACCCAATAAATGAAAAAGCAAAAAAAAGACTGGAAGATTTGAAGAAACAATTTTTTCATCAGCAGGAGCAAAAAAAAGAGCACAAAACTAAATTTGCCATTAAAGAAGTTGATGAAATCTTGCCCAGCCGTACCGAGCAAATTCAGGAAGAAACAGAAATAGTTGAAGAAAAAAATGATTACTTCGGCCTGGATTTGGATATTCCGGAAGAGCAAGCTGAAGAGGATACAATGAACATTCCAGATGAATCTGACGCCAGTATGGAACTGTTAGAGGATATTTTCCGCGATACGACCATTCCTGATCTGGGAGCAGAAGAACATTTCTATCCAGAAAAAAATGTAAATCAGGATGTTGAACCTGAATCAAAAAAAGCTGCCGAACAGGCTGCGCCATTTGAAGAACCAATAAAGACACCGAAATTTAAACCCTCACCATTTCAGGAATTAGAAGAGCAACTCTACCCTGAAGAAAGAATAAAGCAGGACGTTGAGCCTGAAATAACAACTCCTGCCGAAGAAAACACTAAGACACCGGGATTTGAACCATCACCTCTTCAGGAATCTGAAGAACAAATCGAGCCGGATGAAAGTATAAAACAGGATGTGGAATCAGAATTAAAAAGCTCCGCTGAAATGGAGTCGTCAGAAGATGTTTTATATGGATTTGAAAGTGAAAAAGCAAGAGAACAAAAACAAAATGATATATTTAAATTAGTCCCGGAAATTGAATCGGAAGAAAAAGATGTCGAAATTTCAATTGAGCCATCCCGCAGTGAATCCGAAGTAGATGATAGACCAATTCAAGTAGGTGATGAAACGCACACACAAACGCCTGACAAAGAATCTCAAATTAATGAAAAAGAAAAAATTGTTACTCCTACTCTTGGTGAAATATACGCTGCTCAGCATCAGTATTCAAAGGCAATAAGCGTTTACGAATTGCTGATGAAAAATGATCCGGATAATGAAACCTACAAGCAAAAGATTGATTACTTGTATAAAAAATCAGAAGAGTCTAAGAACGAATAATACCCAGCGCGGCGAGGTCGCAATCAAATTATTTACGAAAAAAAATTGACAGACATTTCAATAATCATTGTAACCTACAATCACCAAAATGAGATCGTCGGGTGCCTGCAATCTTTACTAACTGCTCTTTCTTCTTTCCGTGCCCAGGTTATCATTGTTGATAATTTTTCCCATGATCAAACGGTAACTAATGCCCAAATTATAAAGCATCAATTTGAATCGCAACATAAATTTTTGATAATTAAAAATAAAAACAATGAAGGATTCACAAAAGCGGTCAACCAGGGACTAACAAAAAGTAAAGGTAAATATATTCTAAACTTGAATCCAGACACCGAACTTACGCCTGAAATTTTCCCATTTTTGTTTAACATTTTAAGAAGCAATGAAAACTGTGGTATTGTTTCGCCTCAATTTCTAAATACTGACGGATCGATTCAGCCATCTTGCCGCCGCTTTCCCCGGCACCGTGATCTACTTTACAGCGCAATCGGGCTGAGCAGGTTATTTTCTAAAAGTAAAATATTTAATTACTGGCAAATGGGTGATTTTGATTTTCAAACACAACAAAAGGTCGAACAACCGCAAGGAGCATTTTTGCTTACTCATCACACAGTTCTGGAACAAGTTGGATTTTTGGATGAACGTTTTCCCATGTTTTTCAGCGATGTGGACTGGTGCCGCCGATTTATTAAAAAAGGCTGGGATATTCTTTTTGTTCCTGACGTTAAAATAATACATCATCAGGGCGGTTCAATCTTTAAAAACCGCTTGAAAATGATCTGGTCAAGTCACAGATCTTTCTATTTTTATTTTGTTAAATATTATTCAGGAAAAAAATGGACGCTGATCAATTTGATAACCGGAGCTCTGCTGATCTTTTTAGCGCTGCTGCGTTCTCTATTTTATTTATTGACAAATGATTATTAGCGCGGCGAGCTGCAAAATTAAACACCGAAAAACATTGAATCTCACTAAAAAAACTATTTAGAAAATAAAAAAATTAATTCGGTGAATTTTTGGGTTTTCGGGATTTAATTAAAAATTCGTAACTGTTCAGTGTGTTTAAAAATGTCATTCTGAGGGAGCTTGCGACCGAAGAATGACAACAATTATTGTACAATTTTCCTGTATAATATGAGATTCTTCACCCCGACAGTTACTGTCGGGATTCAGAATGACATTTATTGAACAGCAAGCTGAACAGTTACAAAAATTCTTTTGTAAAAAAATTTAATAGAAAATTTTGTAATTTTTTAATCTTCTAATTTAAATGAAGTTAAAACAAAATACAATTCTAATATTTCTTTTTATTTTATTCCCTTTGCAAGTCTTCACGAAAAATTTTACGCCTGAAATTATTGTAAAATTTAAATCACAAATCGAATCACCCCAGCATGAAAATATAACGCTCTCAAAATTGCATTCGTCTTTTTCCCGGTATCAAAATTTAGAAATAATACCATTATTAAAATCGATTAACAAAAATCCGAGTACATATTCTATTTTTTCAAAAATTGGGCTCGACCGTTTAACTAAAATTAAAATACCTTCAAGTGTTGATCCGCAAATTTTATTGTCCGAATTGCAAAATAATTCTTTAATTGAATACGCTCAATTCAATCATGTTTATAAAATTGATGATCTGCCCAATGATCCTTTCTTACCGGATCAATGGCTCATCGAAAAAATTCACTTAGAGCCTGCCTGGAATTTAACGTATGGCGATTCGACAGTATTGATCGCCATTATTGACACTGGTATTGATTATGATCACGAGGATTTGAGTTCAAATTTATGGATGAACACTGGCGAAGACTTAAACCAAAACGGACAGATTGATTCATCAGACTTTAATGGTATTGACGATGATAATAATGGTTTTGTTGATGACATTAGAGGTTGGGATTTTACCGATGCACCGCATTTCCCCGATGGAGGTGATTACCTGACGCCAGATGAAAATCCCTGGGATGAAAATGGACACGGGACTTCAGTGGCAGGAATCGCTGCCGCCACAGCTAATAATGGAATTGGAATTGCCGGCGTGGCGTCAGGGTGCCGAATAATGAATTTGAGAGCCGGCACCAGCCAGGGATTATTGGAAGAGGATGATGTGGCTTCAGCGATTATTTATGCGGTTGATAACGGTGCGAAAATTATTAACATGAGTTTCGGTGATGTCGCCACTTCTCAAATGTTACGCGATGTCATCCAGTTTGCCTTTGAAAGCGGTGTTGCATTAATTGCATCGGCTGGCAATAGTTCTTCCCCGGAAATTCACTATCCTTCTGGATTGTCCCAGGTTATTTCAGTCGCTGCAACCAATATGGATGATGAATTGGCAAGTTTCTCCAACTACGGCGCTACAATTGATCTTGTCGCACCTGGAGTCAATTTATTGACCACTGCCCGTAACAACCAATATCGAAATATATCCGGTACTTCTGCGGCAGCGCCGGTTGTGTCAGGCGTAGCAGGTTTGATTTTGAGTGTAAATCCTGAATTGACAAATCATGATATCAGGAATTTCTTGGTCTCATCCTCGTTTGATTTGGGTGAAGCCAATTGGGATCAGTTTTATGGTTCAGGAAGAATTGAGCCGTCTATTGCTTTGCAGATTCCTTATGTTTCGCAAGCGACCATTACAAATCCGGTTTTAGATCAGGGATTTTATTTGGATTCAATCACAATTACTGGCACTGCTTCGGGCGCTTTCCTGCAAAGTTATGAGCTTTCTTATGGCGTTGGCGTGAATCCAGTTGAGTGGAACTCAATCGTAAAAGTTGAAAAACGACAAGTCGTAAACGATACACTCGGCAACTGGCAAATCAAAAGTTTACCAGATACTTCGTACATTATTCGCCTGCAGGTTCAAAATTTTGATGGAAGTACGACTGAACACAGAACCCGTATTTTTATCGACCGCAGCGCTCCTAAATTACTTTCCATCAAACAAACTAAAATGCTTGATGGATATTTAAGCAGCCAATTAATCGAATTTGAAACTGATGACATTACCCGTGTTATACTTTTCTATCGCCGACAGAACTCCACTGAATCCTTTAGTGAAATAGCTCTGGACTATGAAGTTAAAATGCACCGTTACAATTTTACTGAACAAGGAAACTGGGAATTTTATCTTAACCTTCAGAATAAATCAGAATTAATAACAATTGAAAATAGTCTTGGATTTTACTACAAAATCAACATCGCAGATCCCAACATTGAGATTAGTCGTTTTGTACAGCTTAATTATGAGCTTCCTCCTCTTTATTTGCTGAATAAATCGATTGACTTTGATTTAAATGGTAATCTTGAATTTCTTGCCAATCCCCTTTCTGAAAATCAGGCATTTGGCAAGATGACATTGTTTGAATTTCAAAAAAACAATTTTACTCAAACTGAAATTAGCGAAACCGTTTTTATCCCGCGAGACATTGGCGATTCTGATAACGATGGGCTGCTGGAAATTTTAGCCGGCAGCGGTCCCAAATCGTTCATCTTTGAAAGTGATCAAGCAGGGGAAATTCCACAAAAAATTGTCTGGGCGGATTCAAATGATTTCTGGGTGAGCCGGTTCGCTGATCTTGATGCGGACGGAAAGCAGGAAATTATTGGACGAAGCGCGGACACATTTTCCATTTACGAAAATAAGGGCGATAATCAATTTGAATCAATTTTCTCCCTCCAAAATTTAACTGCCGGCTCTAACGGCACCGGAGTTCCCCACACAGAAATTGGCGATTTTGACGATGACAATAAAAAGGAAATTCTTATCGGCGATTACGATGGTGATGTTTATATTTATGAATCCACAGGAGACAATTTATATCAATTCACCTGGCAGGACTCACTTCCTTTAATTGATGCAATAAATTTTATTTCCTGCGGCGATTACGATGGCGATGGTGTTTTAGAGTTTGCCGCTGGCTGCCATTCATCTTCTGATCTTGATCTGGAACATGAGTACGATGGCAGGTACTGGATCTTCCGCATTTACGACTCATTTGGAGACGATAATTATGAGCCAGTTTGGGAGCAGGCATTTTTCGGTTTTGCCAATCCAGCTGATTTTGCCAGTGGTGTTTCTTCGGGTGATGTGGACGGTGACGGCAGGGATGAACTTTTGATCAACATATTTCCGGATTTTTATTTAATCGACTTTAATCAGGCAACACAAAAATATAAACCTGCCGGTTATTTTTATCCCAGTCGCAGCCAGGCGAATTTGATTGCTGATATTGACAAAAATGGCAAAACTGAATTTTTGATCAATACCGGTTCAAACACAGTAGTTCTTCAAGACAGGTACTCGGCAGCATTTTCGGGACCGCCTGCTCCTGCCAGGTTTAAAGCATTTCCATTAAATGAAACAAAAGCAAACCTGCAATGGCTGTCTGTTTTGGGTGCAAATTATTATCAAGTTTATCGGGGAAATGCGGTTGATCAACTAACCTTAATTAGCTCAAACACAACAACCAATTACGTTGACAGTACCGTGGAAACAAATAACATCTATTGGTACGCAGTTACGGCTGTCGATTTATCTTTGACTCCCGAAGAAAGCCGAAAAACAACTACTATTTCTGTGAAACCGGGATTGCAGCCATTTTGCAGCAATGCACTATTTATATTTCCCAATCAGCTTCGGTTGCAGTTTAGCGAAGCGATGAATAAATCAATTAGGGATATTTCTGCCTATCGCTTTTCCGGGGATTTAGGACAACCCGTTTCTGCTGTGATCTCTCGATCTGGAGAAGAAGTATTATTAACTCTGAAAGAAAATACAATTCCAGCAGGCAGCTACGAGCTTGAAGTGAAAAATGTTCACGACAAAGACCGTACGCCAATTGATACAACTCGTAATATTATTGAATTTGAAATAACAGAACAGGCATCTACATTTTACATTATCAATGCTGAATTACAAAATGAACGCACAATAATTTTAAATTTCAATTTACCGGTTGATTCCACCAGCGTTTTTTTGAAATCAAATTATTCAATTGAGCCGGTACTAAAAATTGAAAGTGTCTTTATTTCAGAAAATAACAGTTGTGAGGTTGGATTGGTAATTAAAAACCAACAAAACACTGGCTGCCAGTTCATAATCACAGCTCAAAATATTTTCAGCGAATCCGGCATTCCTATAAAAAAAGGACAGGGCAGCCAGACATTGTTGATTTCCCCGCGGACGTTTTTGTCAGAAGTCTATACTTATCCCAATCCTTGTCGTTTAAGCGCGGGACATGAATCAATCACGTTTGCTAATTTAACGCAAAATGAAACTGTTAAAATCTTAACACTTTCTGGAAAAATTATTCGTACAATTAAAAAGACAAACATAAATGGCGATGTTGTTTGGAATTTAAAAAATGACCGGGGTGAGTTAGTTAGTTCGGGGATTTATGTTTATTCGGTTTCTAATAGTAGAGGCAACCAGTTGGGGAAATTGGCGGTTGTGAGATAATAGTTACACAGGTTAAAATTAAAAACATTTTATTTCAACATAATTGACATTTTTTCTTGACAATAAAAATTAAATGTTGTATAATTACTTCAGTTATTATTAGCATTTTCTAAATAAAGGAACTTAATATGAACTCATTAGCTTTTGAAAGCAAATTATTACCTGATGGACATTTATATTGTCCAAAAGAATTTGCAGATAAAAAAAACGTAAGATTCCAGGTTATTGTCACATTTGGAAAAAATAAAATTGAGGCATCAGATCATGAAATTGAACTGTCTGCTATCACAGATATCTCAAACGACTTTCTATCTCAGCAAGAATTAAATTATTATCTCAACCTGGAAGAATTATGAAAGAATTTAAACGAGGTCAGATATGGTTAGTTGATTTCGACCCCAGTTTCGGACATGAATATAAAAAAGTTCGGCCAGCTACTATAATCCAACAAGATAAATATCTCACATCTGGCAATTTATTAACGGTAATCCCCATTTCTTCTCAAACAAGTAAATCTACCCAACTTGAGATTTTATTAAAAAAAGACACTCAGAATAGACTGATGGTAGATTCATTACTCAAAACGAAACAAATTAGCTCATTTGATAGAAGGCGATTTATTAAACTTATTGGAATAATAAACAAACAGACGATGGAAAAAGTCGATAAAAATATTAAACTATTTTTGTTAGGAACATAATAATATAGACAAAGAAGAAAATTTTCTTAAAATGTAAAAGAAAAACAATGAATGTAATTTCATTCAAAAAAAAGCCCCAGCAAAAGATGGGGCTTTTCAATTTCCCAATATTTAACTATCTCTATTTTAATAATGAATCAAGCTTATCCTTTGACAATTCCAACAAATCTTTATGCAGCGAATTGCCATGAGAATCCATGGTAACAACTGCGGGGAAACCTTGCACCTGAAATTCCCAAACAGCCTCTGGGCTGCCGAATTGCTCTAAATAAACATTGGGGATTTTTTTTACGCATTTGGCATAAATTTGTGCGGCTCCGCCGATTGCGTGTAAATAAACAGCACCGTACTTCTGACATGCTTCGAGGGTTTTTCCTGCCATTCCACCTTTACCAATCACCGCTTTAATTCCGAACTTTTCAATAAGGTCACCCTGGTATGGTTCTTCCCGAATTGAAGTTGTGGGACCAGCAGCTTTTGTTACATATTCACCATCTTCTTTAAGAATTACCGGACCACAGTGGTAAATTATTCCATTTTTAATTGGATCTAATTCACCACCTTCGTGTAAATATTTGTGCACGGAATCGCGACCAGTAAAAATTGTTCCATTAATGACGACATTATCACCAACTTTGAGTGAACGAATCTCTTGTTCACTGACCGGCGTGTTTAAAACTTTTACGCCTTTTGAGGTTATTGTAAAATCATCCGGAAAATCTACTTCTTTCTCAAACTCACCGGCTGTCTGATATAGCCATTTTACTACATCCCCATCCTGGTTCAATACAAAACCTCGACGTCGGTATGCCCAACACATATAAGCAATTGTAACAAAATAGCAAGCTGGAAGACGATTCCGTGATCCAATTTTACAACCACCAATTGTCAATTTACCCCCGAAACCCATGGGACCAATTTCCAATTTATTGGCTTCATCCATAATTTTACTTTCTAATTCTGCTAATTCAGGAATTGGATTTACGTCATCAATTTCTCGTAAGAACTGGTGTTTTGCCCAATCATACCCACCAGCGCGGTCGCCGCCAATACAGACACCGAGAAAGCCGGGGCTGCATCCTTTGCCCTGAGCCTGATAAACAGCATCAAGGATACAAGCGCGCACACCTTCCAGATCACGTCCGTATTTCTTGCCATTAAATTCAGCCGGCAATTTATATTGGGTGTTTACGTTTTCACATCCGCCGCCCTTTTGAACCAGGCGGATATCCAAATTTGAATCATCAACCTGTTTAAATTTAATCGCCGGGCTGCCCGGTCCCAAATTAGTTCCTGAATTTTTCCCTGTCAAACTATCAACAGAATTCTGGCGCAGGTAACCTTTTTTTGTTGCTTCAACAACAGCTGCCTCAATCGCCTTTTTTAACTCAATTTGATTAACCCCAAGCGGACAGTTCACAAAAAAATTGAGCAAACCAGTATCCTGACAAATGGGTAAAGAGCGACGTTTTGCTAGCCCAATATTTTGTAGCACCAGGTCCAATGCAAAATCGGCTTTTGAACCGGGATCTTCCATTTTCTTGCCCAGCGCTAACGCTTGTTCAATGTCATCAGGCAAAAATGTAGAAGTTCGGCGAATTAATTCGAGAACATTTTTTGTTAATTTAGCGGTATTCATCTCACCTCCTGTTATTTTAGTCACATATCAAATTAATGGTTTTTAAAGAAAAAAATTTGAACACGGATAGAACGGATCACGCCTAGGCGGATGCGACTGGGCGCATTAGGCGGATTCTCACAGATTATTCTTTTTAGTCAAAACTGATCTGTTGAATCCGTTCAATCCATGCCTGGCACCAGGCAAGCGTTAAATCAGCATTCTATTATATTTCCCCAATCTTTCAAAAAATTTAATCTTTAGGGATTAATATTTCGTTGTCATGTGAAAATGAGCCATTTCCCAGGTTGAATTTATCTTTATAAAGGTTACTGTAATTAAATTGTGCATCACTCCATTTTTACTGCCAGAAACGTAAGAGAGCTTTTGTTTGTAGCTGGCAAAAGCAAGCCGCTTGCCTACATGAATATCCAGTTCTTCAATTTTCGTTTTTAGATTACTCCAACGCGCCATAACTCGTTTCAAAAAATTTCCAATTGAATTTCTATCAAATACCTGACCATCGAGAGTAAAAAATTTGAAGTCATCTGTGCAAAAGCTGATAAATTCTTCAAAGTTTTTTAAATCAAACGAAGTGGAATAATTATTAATCAAATTCTTAATTTTTTCTTTATCATTTGGAAATTTATTTATTGAATTGCAGTATAACAACAAAAGAATAATTGGCAGGAAAAAGAAAATGAATTTTGTTTTCATATTTTAATATCCTATTTGGTTACAGAAATATAACGTACAATAAATTTAAATTCAAGTTATTTTTTAAAAATTTATCTTTAGCCTGAATTATTAATGAATTTTTACTACAAATATTTTTGTAGTCTTTAAAATGCACCAGCAGCGGTTTCCAAATACATTTTGAACCACTCGAGTTTATCCATCATTCTCGACCATAAATTATGGACAAGGCTTTTGCTCAGCCTGACATATAATCTCTGACATTATGACAAAATAATTGTAATCTGACAATTATTCATAAAGTTACTTTGTTATTATTTCTTATTTAATATCACCTAACTATTTTGTTTACAGTCAATTACAATGGCTTTAAAAATATTGGCATATTAATTGCGTTAATTTTTCAATTAAATTGCTAGTTATGTTAAAAAAATTATACCGAATTTTAATAATAAATAAGGAACCAATATGAGCGAATATAAAAAAGATTTTTCATCTACAATCCCTGCAATTCTACCTGTAATACCTTTGAGAAATGAAGTGCTATTCCCGCAGCAATTTTTGCCGATTACTGTGGCGCGTGAAAAATCGCTCAAGTTATTATCTGACTCATCCAAAGAAAATAATATCGTGGCAATATTGACGCAAAAGAAATCATCAACCGAAGAACCGAATCAAAAAGATCTCCAGGTTATTGGGACAGCGGCTAAAATCATGCGCACTATTGATATGCCAGATGGAAGTAAAACAATTCTAATTCAAGGGTTGTATCGGGCAAAACTGATTACCTTTATTCAGGAAGCTCCTTATTTTAAAGCGATTTTTGAATCCATAAAAAATGAAGATTTAACAATTAAAGATCCAGTACGAGTAGAAGCATTAGCTGCAAATTTACGAAATATTTTCAAAAAAGTCGTTGACCTTTCAAGCGACATTACTTATGAGCAGCTTGTGATGGTTTCGAATATAAAAGAGCCCGGCATGCTGGCAGATATGATAATCGCTTTTTCTAACATCCAGATTGATGAAAAACAGGATATTCTAAACACATTTGATATTTCTGAACGGTTAAACAAAGCAAATATCCTTATCAACAAACTGTTGCAGACTTTAGAGTTGGGAGAAAAAATTCAGTCGGATATTCAGAACAAAATTGGTAAATCTCAACGCGAAATGTATTTGAGAGAGCAGCTTAAGGCGATTCAAAAAGAGTTGGGAGAAAATAGTGATGGCTCGGATATTGGTGAAATCAAGAAAAAAATCAAAAAGGCAAAAATGCCAAAAGAGGCAAAAAAAATAGCAGAAAAAGAACTTGATCGTCTTGTTCAGATGCATCCTTCTTCAGCCGAATACACTGTATCCAGAACATACCTGGATTGGCTCACTGATTTGCCCTGGAGCAAAACGACAAAAGATAATCTGAACATTAATTCTGTGCAGAAAAAATTGGACGCTGATCATTATAATTTAGAAAAAGTTAAAAAAAGAATCCTCGAGTATCTTGCTGTGCGTAAACTTAAAAAAGACATGAAAGGTCCGATTATTTGTTTTGTTGGACCTCCCGGAGTTGGAAAAACATCTCTTGGCAGATCAATCGCAGAATCGATGGGCAGAAAATTTATTCGGATCTCTCTCGGCGGTATTCGGGATGAAGCTGAAATTCGCGGTCACCGCCGAACTTATATCGGAGCGCTGCCGGGTAGAATAATTCAGGGAATCAAAAAAGCTGGGTCCAACAACCCGGTTTTCATGCTGGATGAAATCGATAAGGTTGGTTCTGACTTCCGAGGTGATCCTTCTTCTGCATTGCTCGAAGTTTTGGATCCCGAACAAAACTTTTCCTTCAGTGATCATTATCTTGAAGTTTCGTTCGATCTTTCAAAAGTCATGTTCATCACAACAGCAAATATGATGGACCCAATCCCGCATGCTTTAAGAGACAGAATGGAAATTATCGAAATCTCAAGTTACGTGGAGGAAGATAAAATCCAGATCGCAGATAAATTTCTTATTCCAAAACAGATTAAGGAACACGGTCTGACAAAGAGACTTATTTCTTTTAAAAATGAAGCGATAAAATTAATGATAAATTCACATACGCGTGAAGCTGGCGTACGTAACCTTGAGCGGCAAATTGCCGGGGTTTGCCGCGGCGTTGCTAAAGATGTTGCCATGGCAGAAGATATTAAAAAGGTCAAAAAAAAGAACATTACTCCAAAAATAGTGGGAGAATACCTGGGTCCCAAAAAATTCTTTTCTGAAACAGCCGAGCGTATTCGAGAAACTGGAATTGTGGTTGGGTTAGCCTGGACTTATGCTGGTGGAGATATTCTTTTTATCGAGGCTTCGAAAATGGCAGGAAAGGGCAAATTGACCCTTACCGGTCAGCTTGGCGATGTAATGAAAGAATCTGCCCAAGCAGCGCTGTCGTACATCCGTTCCAAAGCCGACGTTTTTAAAATAGAAAATGATTTTTATGAAAAATATGACATTCATATTCATATTCCGGCAGGCGCTATCCCAAAAGATGGGCCTTCGGCTGGTATTACGCTTTTCACAGCTTTGCTTTCATTATTATCAAATCGCAAAGTAAAAAGCGATATCGCCATGACAGGAGAAATTACCCTTCGCGGTCATGTATTGCCGGTCGGCGGCATCAAAGAAAAAGTTTTAGCAGCGCACAGAGCAGGTATTAAAACTGTTTTCTTGCCGAAAAAAAATAAAAAGGACCTGATAGAGATTCCGGATCAAATTCAAAAAGAAATGAAGTTTCATTTCCTGGAAGAGATGAGTGATGTTTTAAATTTGGCTTTTGATGAACAATAAAAAGGTTCGAGAAAAAATAGCGTTAACAAATAAAGTTTTCTATTTGTGATTCCAGTATAAAAAGAAATAAACTGCTAATCCACCAAAAATACGGCGGACTTAAAGTTTCGCCAATTAACGCTAATTATTTTTATTGAGATTACAATTCAGTTCCTGATAAGCAAAACCACAGTCTCACAATGCGCGGTATGGGGAAACATATCAATTGGCTGAACACGAGATATTTTGAAAGCTGATTCACACAACACTTTTAAATCCCTGGCAAGTGTGGCTGGTTTACAGGATACATAAATTATTTTTTGTGGATTAAGCTGAATAATTTTTTCCGGCAGTTTTGGATGCATGCCTGATCGCGGTGGATCAATGATCACAACATCTGGGGACTCATGCTGTTGTAATAAGTCTTGTGGATCAGCAATAATTTTTAACAGATCACCCTGAATAAATTCACAATTATTGATATTATTTAATAAACAATTCATTTTCGCATCTTCAATCGCATGCTGAATCAATTCACAGCCGACTACTTTTTTTACCCGATCTGAAATAAAAATTCCAATGCTGCCTGTCCCGGAATATAAATCGTAAACCACCTGGCTTTTATCCAATTCTCCCAATTCCGCAATCAGCTCATACATTTTTTCTGCCCCCAAAGTATTTGTTTGAAAAAATGAATTGGCGGAAATGCGGTACTTTTTCGTTCCCAACTTTTCTTCAATATAGCCTGGACCGTAAATAATACGTTCTTCATCGCCAAATGCAACCTGCGCCTTTTTGCGATTAATATTGTGAATAAATGTTGTGACAAACGGAAACTCTTCCTTTAATTTATCTGCAAGTTTCGCTACTTCTTTCTCACCTTTTACATGATCTGCCGTAACAAGATTGATCATAAACTGACTTAATGTTTTTGATTCGCGGAACACCAGGAAACGCCAGAAACCGCTATAATTCTTTGTCGCGTAAGGTCTCAAACCGCTTGTTTTAGCATATTGTCGCACATAATTCAAAATCTCGTTGCTGCGTTCCGAAAGCAGAAAACATTGGTGAATATCCAGAACTTTATCAAACTTGTTAGGAATATGCAAACCCAGTGCAAAATTATTATCAACAATTTGAGAAGTTTTTATCTCTTCGGGCAGAAGCCATCGCTGGTTTGAAAATGAATATTCCATTTTATTGCGATAAAAAAATATTTCAGCAGAAGGAATAATTTGATCCACTTCAATGTTTGAAAATCCACCAAGGTGCTCTAATGTCTCTTTTACCTGTCTTTGCTTCTGATTCAATTGTTCTTCATAAGCTAAATTTTGAAATGAACAGCCACCGCATGTCCCAAAATATTCACAGCGGGGAGAAACTGCATCAGGAGATTGGGTTAGAATTGTCTTCATTTTTGCCTCAGCATAATTTTTTTTTCTGCGTGTAATTTGAGCTTCAATTTTTTGCTGTGGCAATGCACCCTTGATCATCACGGTAAACCCATTCAAATGGGCAACTCCTTTTCCACCTAACGCCAGTGTCTCTACATCCACTTCTACTAATTCATTCTTATTTAATTTTTTCATTATTGATTTTTATTCTTGTATTTGTTTGATACAATGTCTCATTGTAAAACATTTTTTTTATCATACCTAATCATTAATTAAACATAACTACATAAATATTAAGCAAAAAGATTCATTTTTTATAAAGCACTATTATTATCAATAAGTTACAGTGAATAATTAAATTAATTTTACGGCATTGAATTTGTATATGAAATTGCTGTTAATGAGAATCCTGATTTTTTTTCAACATTGAAATAGCATCTTTGAATAAAAAATAAATCAGGTGTAATTTATTAACTAAATGGAGATTTTTTAAAAAAAATTTATCCAATCTAAACAGCGAATTTGACCCGAATTCTTGCTGTTCCGCAATACGAGTTTGGGTTCTTCGACAAGCCTTTGTTGAAGAACCCATTTTTTTTGTTCACACGCATACTCATACTTTTCTTATCTAATGTCTGAATGAAAACTAGCAAAATTAATAAAAGATACAGTCATTGCGAGCGACGAATGAGCGAAGCAATCTCTTAATTTATCTGAACTTAGTTTAGAGATTGCTTCGGCAAAAAACGCCTCGCAATGACAGAAATATGCCGAAATCAAAAATTTTCATTCAAGCACTATCTAGCAATGACTAATTTACCAATCGCTTCATTTTTCAATGTTTTATCCTGATTTGTTGTTGAAGCGATTATTTTGTAAAGGTAAACCCCGTTTGCCAGATCGTCGCCGTCCCTATCCCGTCCATCCCAGTAAATTTGATTCATTCCAGAAACAGCGGATAAATCGTTAAGCGTTTGAATTAAAGTTCCCCGCAGCGTGTAAATTTTTATTTTGATGTTGCAAGCCTGGCTCACTACAAAAGTAAAGGTAGTATTGGACGAAAACGGATTTGGGAAATTTAAGATATTTCTAATCTCTAAAATATCATCCGAGACGACCGTAAAATTGGCAGAGGAAACAGACGAATTGTTAAAATTGTCCCATGCTTTTATAGCAATTTTATGATTACCGGCTGCCAAGCCTCCCGCAGAATTTTCTTCAAATTTGCTTGAACTTTTATAAGTTGCAAAATCATAAACAACTTTTCCAGCCTTAAAATTTCCTTCAAAATAGTTAAAGTATCTGGTAAGAACAATCTTATCGTTCTCAATATCATCTAATACCAAAGTAATATTATGCCCGATATCTCCAACGATATTTACACCACTCACACTGTCTGCTATTTCCACTTCAAGCACTGATTTTTCTCCGACCAAATTACCTTCGGCGAAATTTTGTCCTTGAAAGCTTATGTTAATGGTTGGACCTTCGCTGTCAGACAAAAAAGAAGTCCCTCCAACCGATAGTGAGTCACGATATCCAATCCCATTGATTTGTTCATCGGCAAAGTAAACAGAAATTCTTCCTAAATTTCCCCCGTAAGAAATATCTTTAGGCACAATAAATTTTCCAGTAAACTGTCCTTGATTGACTGAAAGCGTTCCTTTGAAAATTGTATTGCCGGGAGCGATATAGTAAATTTTCGATTGTTGTTGAGTTACGTAAGTTTTACTTTTTCTGGAGTCAACAACTTTTAATAATGCTTTGCCCTGAAAATTATCCGCATCAAAATCCTGTCCATAAACATATCCCGTTACTTTGATCTCACTTAATGCCTTTAGTGTGTCAGGTTCAATAGTAGATATTTTTGCATTGTATTTTGGCGCAGCCAATCGCATTGCGGGATCGCCAAAAATATGATACTTCTGATCATTGGTGGAACTGTAATTGTTAATTTTTGCCTTTAGCAGTGCGACTCCTATTCTTTCAGTTGGCTTTTCATGATTAAAAAGTTGCGTATAAAATTCTCGATTCAAAGCCGTGTTATCCGAAGCATAAGCAACGCGAGCGGAAGTGAGGAAAGCGATTCCGCCTCGGTTTTTTTCTGCAAAAAGTTTCTCAGCAAATCCCTGTTCCAGCGGATCGTCAAATCTGCCGAAATCACACGTTGCTGCAAGCCATAAGGGTAACTTATTATCATTTTGAATGAGCTCAAAATCACGGCTCTCTTTTAAAACTCGTTCATGAGCCCATAATGGCGGTGCGCCGTGTCCAACATAGTTCAAGATTAAAGTTCCATTATTTATCCTTCTCAAAAGCGCTTCCGTTGCACCAGGTTTCATTATACCAGAAGTGGAGGGGTCTTTTTCTGCTGGGTATTCAATCAAAAAAATCTTCTCTTTCTCAAACGAATTCGGTACATAATTTTCTATGATAATTTCAGCATCTCGGGTGTGCATTGTTTCATTGGTGGCAGTGCTGGTCAATTCATCATCTCCAACCATTGTCACAACATTTCGCCAATCATCCAGAAAAAGCGACTCTCCCTGGCTCATGAATGGCAGATTTTCATAATTCAAAATTTTTTCCACGACATTCTCTGTTTCTTCAGCGCTCTGTACTGGAAATCTGCCGATTGCAAGATCTGGTTTGCTATCGTTTCCACTGACCATGACAAACCAGTCATCCGAAGTTCTGTTTGCATTTTCGTTCAGCTCGGTGGTTTCATAAGGCGGCAGCCAATTTTTATCAGCATCCGCTTTGATGTTTTTATAATCATAGTCTCCGTCTCCGCAAAGCAAAATATACTTTGGCGAGGGATTCCAATTTTCGAAAGCAAATTTGATAAAATCCCTTATCGCAGTTACATCAATTAGTCCCCAGGAAAATTCATTATAAATATCAGAAATATTAACCACCCCTGTTTTTAAGTTATCCTTTTCCTCCCGCTGCTGCTGCAACGGTAAAACGGCTTGATAAAAATCATCGTGTGTAATAATGACAAAATCAGCCCCGGCGTTGAATGCACGCAAATTTGCAAAAGCAACCTGTTCAATATTTTCGGAGGTTTGATAGCCCTCTGCCGACACAGCAATGTACTGATGCCGTGGATAACCGGTATTTTCATCTACAAAAGTTACCGCACCAGAGGTAATTTCAGTATTTGTGACTAACTTAATTTCCTGCCAATCGGTAATATCATAAACATCAATTTGATTACTGGAAAAATTTGTGATGCGGTATTTTTGCGGCCCATCTTCAAATTGGGAAAACCATAAAAAATCATTCTCAGCAAAATATTGTTTTCGATATTGAACTTCAAACCAATCCACGTAAGCCTGACTTTCCTGACTGTCACCATTATATTGGATTTTTAAATTATTGTATCCTGATGCTGACAATTTTAATGTTGTTGTGATTTCATGAGTATATAACTGATTTCCACTGAACGAGAATGAAGTGAAATATTCATTATTAAAATACAAAGAGAAGCGGTGGATTCCTGAAGTCATCCCAAGACATCTTATCCTGAAATAAACATTGTTATTTATATTGTTGTGTTGCGGTAAATACAGACTGTATCCTTGATCCTGGGTACCAGCCATTAATCTTCCGAACCAGTCCAACCCCGACTCTAAAAAGTTATTAATTTCATGTTCATCATAATAGCGACCCCAAAAATCATAATTAGCATCTAAACCGGGATTTGAGGCTGCTAACTTATTTTCCATTCGTTTGCCAGTTTTACCACTTCCCCAGGTTAACCAATAAACATTTTTAGCGGTGTAATGATTAATGTAATGCGTATAAAAATTACTGGTATCGTTGAGCAATTCCCAATGATTAACCGGTCTTCCATAAAAAAGGATGTAATCCGAATTGCTGAACACGCCATCATCCTCACCAATCACCCTGATGGCATTTTCAATTAAGCTGTCTGGTCGCGTTTCTGAAATATCCCTGGGCAATTCTCTACCGCCATTATTATAGACTCGTATTGTTCTGGGATCTATTGAACTGATATCAACGCCCTTGGTCGCCAGATCACTGCCAGATATTTTGTAAATTCCTTCATCTTGTATTTCGATTTTGTACCAGGCTTCGCCTTCAAAAAAAGATTTGCTTCGATGCAGTTTTTGGGGATGCTCTTTTAACCATTTTTTCGATTGGGAATAATTGATCACTAATCCACGATAGAATTCATCATCTTTGATATTTTCTATTTTACCTGGTGTGGCTGCAACTCCCTTAAAATTAACCCTCAATTCAATTTTTTCGAGAATGTTGATACGATTTTTAGATGGCTCAAATTGTATTGTATTTATTTTAATGGGAAGAATCCGCTGGTCACGCACAAAAGCGGGCTTGTCAATCGACAAAATTTGTTCGGGGAAAAGTTGAGAATTAGAGTACAGCTGCGGATTTGGTTTATAAGAATAAATACCCTGTTTATTAATTGCCGGGGCTGGCAATAAGTTACCGTCAATTGTACGAAACGTTGTTGAAACAATATTAACTTCAACTTCAGCTTTAAGCGGGATGCCGATGTTCACAATTTTCACCGGAATTAATGGTGCGCCCGGTTCAGCGACTAAAAAAGTCCTGCGGCAATTAATTTTTAAATAATTCTTTTGATCAACGCCAATTGTGTCAATATATTCAACAGTCGGTTCATAGTGAATAGTAACACCACGATTTGTTGGATCAATTATCTTCAAACCCTGTTCTGCATACATTTCTGGAGATATACTCAAGAATATAATAATGACAGCAAATAAAAGGGCGATTCTTCTCAATTCTTTCATTTCAAGTGAACTCCATTTTTTTTGCAAAGTTACGAACATAGCTTCGCGAATTAATTAATGACAAGCAACCATTCGCCAGCTCTCAATTGGCGTCAACCTAATGGTTACTTAAAATCATATAACCGTCATATTTACAAATAATTATATTTTTTAGACGAAATATATTTTTAAATTTTCAGTCATTAACATTTCGTACCTAACGGTACTCCAAAAAAGTGTGGGTGAATATTTTGCTATAACCATCTCGCACCTAACGGTGCTTTTGTTTGTTTTGTAGTCCACATATAATATATAAGTTACAACAGCCCCAGCGGGGCTTAATGTTTATAGTAAGTTATTTCCTAAAAAGTTAGAAGTCCTGTAAGGACGACATGTAAATAAGTTCAATTATAAATACTAAACCATATCTTAAAATTATGTTAACGCATATTGCCAACTGGCGGACTGATTTTATGGATTATTATTTCACGGATAAAAATCTGTTTCATCTGTGAAATTCACTTCGTGCACTGTAGTCTGCGGTTTATTTTTTTTCCCAAAACTTTGACATTCCGATATAGTGAAATTATCACTTTAACTTGAACTACTCAATAAATGTTTCCAACTCCGGGCATAACAACACGACCTTTAGTTGTTATCTGTTTTGCCATTATAATCAATAATGAATCATTTATTTGAATAGTTGTTTTTGCCTTCAATTTCTCAACCCATTGTTCAAAGGCTGTGCCACTCAGCTCATGCCTGACATCGTTCATCAATTCAATTTGCGCCTCATCAAAAGTTTTATTTCGTTGCTTTTTTTTCCCTAAAACTTTAATGATCGAATAGCCGCCGGAAACTTTTATTGGTTTTGAAACTTCTCCCTTATCTAATTTCAAAGCTGTTAACGAAATATTTCCCATCTGACCTCGCTCAAGCCAGCCAAGATCGCCGCCTTTTTCTGCGGTTGCTTTTCTGAGTGAATATTTTTTTGCCAGTTCATTAAATTCCGCGCCGCTTTTTATTTGTTCCAACAATTGCTGCGCTTGCGATTTACTGCGAACAAGTATTTCCCGCAGCCAAACTTGATCTGGTATCCAATAGCGGGAACGGTGTTTTTCAAAAAAGGCGTTAGCTTTTTGTTCGGAAATGGATAATGTGTCAAGAATATCATTCCACAAACGGCTGAAGATATATTCATCTTCCCAATATTTTACTTCTTTCTGAACAATCGCATCAGTTTCCAATCTCTGGCGTTTTGCTTGTTCCGTCAACAATTCATTTCGGATCATAATGCCCAGATCGTGACGAAACTTTGTTGGACTATCCATTCGAGGACGTTGTGTAATCGGTAAGCGGCGAAGTTTATCCAAAAAATCACCAATTGTCCATTGACCATTTTTATAGGTAACTAAAACCTCGTCCTGAAATGGTTCTAATCCAACTTTGAGATCATTCAATTCGACATCTTTTAATCCCTGAAAATTTTCATTTTTTATAAAGCGCTTGTCGATCACTTTGTCCCTGATTTTTGATACGAAAAAATTAAACGTCTTGTTGATCATTTCCACATTTTCACCTTCCCAGAATTCCTTTATAAATTGAGAAGATAATTTTTTTTCTTCACGTCGCACTAAAATTTTTTTTAAAGATGGTTTTCTATTTTCAAAATCATCTTTAGTCAAAAATATATTTTTTCGTTTGTTCAAAACCTGAATTAGGTGATAGCCAAAGCGGGTTCGAACAGGCTGCGATATTCTGCCAACAGGCAACGCAAAAACCGTATCTTCAAAAGCAGGTTCCATTTCTCCAAATCTATGCCAGCCCAAATCTCCTCCATTGCTTGCCAGAACAGAATCATTGAAGGAAACTTTTGCTAACTCTTCCCATGATACCCCCCTATTCAGCGCATCCTGAATCATTCTTACCTGCTTTTCCGTTTTGGCAAATAAATGTCGCATACGAATTTCAATGTTGTCCTTTTGAAAAGCAGCCAACAAATCGTGTTCTGAAATCTGGATTTTATCTTCAACAACTTTTCTATAAAGCGCCTTTCTAAGTTGTTCCTTTCTTGTCCAATCGACAAACTTTTTCACATCGGGATTATTTTCATACCCCTGTCTCCTGCCCTGCTGTGCAAATAATTTTTTTTGAATCAAAAGTTCTAAGTGACATCTTAAAGCCTTTTCGCCCTGTTCTGAAGGTGTGTAATTTTGCAAAAGCTCATAACTCATTATTAAATCTGCGGTAGTAATTACATCTTTTCCAACAATAGCAACAGTGGTTTCATCCATTTCTGGGGTTGAACAAAATAAAATTAAAAACAATGGAACGATGTACAATTTTTTTCTAAGTTTTGAGAAAAGATAACACATTATTTATGCCAATATTTAAGTTAAGAAATAATATTTACAATTTGGTTTTTGCGGATTTAAATTTACAAATTATTAATCCAATTGTCAAGAAGTTTTCAAGCCTATATTTATAGTATTACCGATCATTTTCTGTATAATTACATTATCTCATGTTAAGGAAATAAAGACTGTGCTTCTGTTGCCGCAAGTTGCCGCGCTGAGAATCAAGTTTGCGCCATAATTTCAGCCTTTATTAAAATGCAATTTTTATTGAAATATTAATAATTTTTGTTGACATTTTGATTTATTGTTTTATATTATAAGCAATTCTTTGAGACGACATGCGCAACAAATGCGAATCCTTTATCC
>Ga0075123_10000074_pt1 | contig 46114 bp, 100 predicted proteins | sample AntAceMetag02UKX_FD_69808 | JGI IMG/M metagenome (GOLD analysis project Ga0075123, IMG submission 69808) | Saline lake microbial communities from Ace Lake, Antarctica - Antarctic Ace Lake Metagenome 02UKX | ecosystem: Environmental > Aquatic > Non-marine Saline and Alkaline > Saline | place... | reverse complement strand
AGAAGACGAGTTTGTTTATTTGAATTTGACAGACGAACTCTCTCCCTGTGTTGTGACGAAAGATAGTGAAGAAAACTTTTTGACAGTTATTATGCCAGTCAGGATTAACTAATGACGACTGAACTTTATTTTTTATTGGTTGCCATTGTTGCATTCCTTGCCGGATTTATGGCTGGCTATTTGTTTTGGGAGGATTAAATGGGCGATTTAAGTAGACACTTTTCTAGATATGAATTTGCATGTTCGTGTGATTGCGGATATGACGAGCCGAGACAATCTTTAATTGACGCTCTTGAGGAATTGCACGACCTGTTAAGAGATTCTTTTTTTGGCGAAAGAGTTGAGCTTATTGTTTCTGGCGGATTGAGGTGTGAATATAAAAATGGACGCACGAAAAACGCAAGCAAAAACTCAAGACATTTGCCAGAACATGCTGACGGTGCTGATATTAAATTTAAGTTAAATGGCGTTACACAATCAGGTGAATTTTTAAAATCATTTGCCGTACAGATTGATGCATTTTATAATGGCGGGATTGGCTGTTATTTTAATCGAAACCACCTAGACACAAGGGGAAAGATGGCAAGATGGACAATTTAATAAATAAGTTTTGGTGGTGTATAAAAAGGTCATTCACAGATTCTTTTGAGGCAGTTTTTGTCAGACCATTTGTGAGACTTTTTAATGTAAACAAAATGTGCGGAAAATGTAAGCACTTAAAATGCGTGATATACGATTTCGCAGAATACCATTGTGAAAAATATCGTAAAGAACATTATGAAAAGCATGATTTCGAAGACTCTGACGAGGCATACAATAGTTATGACAAATCTCGTGTGAAAGAAAAACAAGACTTTATATTAAGGTGTGTATCGTGTCTAAACAAATAGTTCCACATTGGGGATTAAAAGCTGCAATATTTTCGATAATAACCATTATGGGAATTTACGCATTCACCATTGTCAATAATGACCCTGACGCTATTGCAAAAATATTTGGTCACACATGTAACGTGGCCGTTGCGGTTGCTATTGGCAGGTCTGTGCATCAGGGTTCTGTTGCATATTTAGAAAGCAGAACTTATGACAAAAACCAAAATAGAGGAGAATATAGTGGCGATTAAGTGGGAAAGATTTGGAGACTCGAACATGTATTGGTCAGACTTTTGCGAACTAAAGGTTGTAGTTGTGTTTTCAAAAGAAGAATGTTTATTAGACGTTATTGATTTAGAAAAAAGACAAGTATCCATTAAGTCTTCTTTTAGTTCAAGCGAAACAGATTTCAAAAAAGATTCACTGATTGTTTTCTATAAAAGATTAAACGTACTGCGAGAACACCAAGAAAAAGGCGAAAGAGCAAACGAAATTATAAATTTTATTGTTCCAGAAATTGAAAGATTGGAAACAAAAAAAACTGCCGAGTTATTTTTACAAACTGATTGCCCTATTTTTAAGGACTGGGGATTAAAGAATCTTGGAGAAAAGAAATGACTGACACAGAATTTTTAGATTTCCACGAGTATTTAAAATCTGGAATTAGATACTTGGAAAGTGCAATGTCTCTTATAGAAAATAATGACAGTAAAAAAATACTTAAAATTAGAACACTCATTGCAAACAAAATATTAATCCACAAGAAATTTATTTTAACCCAGTGGATGGAAAGCAAAAGCGAAAAAATTAACGAAAGAATTTCTGAGGAAATAGAAAAAGAAGTTACGGACAATTTTAAAAAATATGGTCACTACGATTTTTAGGAGGTTTAATGATAAAATTAATTGAAGGCGATTGCCTGATTGAGCTGCCAAAGCTTGAGGCCAAGTCTGTTGACATGATTATGGTCGATACCCCATTTGGAACTACCGCTTGTGCTTGGGATACAATAATTCCCTTTGTTCCAATGTGGGAGCAAATTAAAAGAGTCACAAAAAAGAATGCTGCAATAGTTATGTGTGCCTCTCAGCCGTTTACCTCTAAGCTGATTATGTCTAATCTTGATTGGTTTAAGTATGAGTGGATTTGGGTCAAAAGTAGACCAACCGGAACTATGTTAGCAAAAAGACAACCAATGAGAAACGTAGAAAGCGTTGTGGTGTTTTACGTAAAACAGCCGACATATAACAGACAAATGATAAAAAGGACACCGGAAGAATTCAAGTCGTGTTACAGAAAAAACAACTCTGAATCAAAAAACGGTGAACAAATGAGGCATTCTAAAAATCCTCTTATAAGACAAAGCAGGGATAGGCAATGGTATAAGCCACCACAACAAACTCTTTTTTTTAAAAGCGATGCAAAAAGAGATGGGAAAAGCCACCCCACTCAAAAACCAGTAGCATTGATGGACTACCTGATTAAAACATACACCAACGAAGGTGACACGGTTCTGGACTTCACAATGGGATCAGGAACTACAGGGGTAGCCTGCCGGAAACTAAACCGCAACTTCATAGGCATTGAAAAAGATGAAAAGTATTTTGAGATAGCAGAAAAGCGGATAGCTGATGCGAGTGATTTATTCACTGACTTGAGACAGCCGACAGAAAAGCAGGAGGATATGTTTTGAAAAAACAATATACGATGTTGATAAGTGGTGCAGACGAACGCAAGGCTTTTGAGTATGATAAAGCAATTGAGGAAGGCATTTATTCTGGATATTTTGTAAAAGATGTTATTACATTCACAGGTTCAAACTTTAATATGTATATAATTATATTTGAAAAGAATGTCGTATCATGAAAAATAAAATAATAATAGGATTGATTATAGCCTGCCTAGTTTTGTCTGGAATCACAGTTTATTTATCTCAAACCACGATAGATAGTAGCGAACACAAAAGACATATCGAACAAATAAATAAACAAAACAATGACAATGTTACTGCAATGAAAACCAGTCATAAAACAGAAATTGTAAATATCACCGCTGATTTTGACACACAACTAAACATTTTAAACGGCAATGTGGAAATTGAAAGAAAAAAGAATGATGTCTACAGGATAAAAATAATAGACCAAACTAAGACGATTAGTGGACTAAAGAAAGCATCGAAAACAGTTCTTCATATTGACATAAATCCACACGGAAAAAAAGAAAGCATAATTAAAAACACCCAGCTTACAGGATTGATTGACGATGTTTTATCACTTGATAATGAATTGGCTTTATCTGAAAACATATGCAAAGTTAGAATTAAAGAAGCAGAAAAAAAACTAACGCTTAAGTATACAAAATTATTACATTCAAAAGATGTTGATATTTTAAGGCTGTCGGGTAAGGTTACAGGGCTTGAAGCAGAAATATTGTTTAGAGATGATGTTATAAAAAGCAAGGGTAAAAACACTATTGTCATATCGTCTATTGTCGGTGTAGTATGCATGGTTGTTGGAGCAATCGGTGGGGTTGCAACCGTGGTATCTATAAAAAAATAAATTTATGTTGACATTTGTTTTTTAATATGCAATGATTTGTCTAGTTTATTCACAAACAAAAAAAGGAAATGTCATGGAAAAACTAATTTATGGGATAAGGTCTGACAACGAAAATTCAATTAGCTATAACGGGTTTGTTTGGCCTAAAGAAGGCGTGGCATCAGCGCCTGACTGGGATGGTGGAAAAGATTGTTGTGGCGGAGGATTACATTTTACGCCAGTTTTTGGCACAAACCAAAGCTGGAATCTATTAAATGGCGGGAAAGTTTTTAGAATTATTGTTGCACAAAAAAAAGACGTTGTTTTTATAGATGGTGGTGAAAAGTGTAAATGTAAAAAATGTGAAGTTCTACTTTCAGGAACATCACAAGAATGTGTGGATTATTTAATAAAAAATAATATTCCATGCATGGATGTTTTTAATCTTCATATTGACTACTCCAACGCCACAAACTCAGGAGACGAATCCAACGCCACAAACTCAGGATACAAATCCAACGCCACAAACTCAGGAAACTACTCCAACGCCACAAACTCAGGAGACTACTCCAACGCCACAAACTCAGGAGACGAATCCAACGCCACAAACTCAGGATACAAATCCAACGCCACAAACTCAGGAGACGAATCAGCCTCAGTAAGCATGGGCGTTTGTGGGATGTCAAAATCCGAAGGAAAGAGTTCTATATGTGTTGGAGAAAAGATAGAATTAGGACTCGGAGGTATCGGAGTGTTATTGAGCGAAGATTTTGGGATTGGATTTGCACCACAGTCATGCTTTGTGGCGCAAAGATCGAGCGGAAATGAATTTTACGAATGTGACAAACTTGTCGGTGGAATAATTAAATTTATTGAAATTATTTTTGGGTAAAATAAAATGAAAACCATTAAAAAAAGATGGTCAAAAAGAAGTGGGTTCTGGAGAAAGTGGTATTCAGAAAACGTGTGTGGATCAATTCTTAATGATGGCTTTTTAATTGTAGGGCTTGGAAACGATTACCACTTATCAACTAAAACTTATGGGTGTGATGACGAAAAGTTTTTAAAAAAAGAGCTTGACATACAATATTGGTTGTTTGATAAAATGTATAAAGAAAATAAATTAGAAAACAATAATGTTCCATATAAAAGATACTACAGCGGGTCTGGGTTGCTTATTAAAGAGTGGGAAAGCGGAATCCGTGCAACATTTGGCGACCCGTATGGTAGGAATCAGGGAAGCATGTGTAAAATATCTATATCCGTTCCAGACTTAACAGGCGAGCCTTTTTATATTGACACACAAGAGTGCAGAGAAAACGACAAAGACCTTATCGAGTGGGCTGACAATATGGCTTTAGCGTTTAACAGCATATACGAATTAAGAAACAAGAAATAAGTGGAGGCCAAGATGAAAATAAAAAAGACATTAACGTATTCGATGTGGGCAATGTGGCTCACCTGTCGCAAGAAAGCTTTTTACAGATATGAAATGGGACTTGTTGCGGAAGGGAGAAATGAGGAAGCGTTATATTTTGGCAGTCTTATCCACGACTGTTTAGAAATATGGCATGGAACTTATGATTCAGAAAAAGTTTTTGGATATATAAACCATAAATGCCTTGGCAGAGATGTTGATGACAGGGAAAAGAAAACTTGGCATTATGCGTCTGCCATGATGCGGAGCTACATTAAAACATATCCAACAGAAACATTCAAGGTAATCGCTTTGGAAAAAGAATTTTCTTGTGGAATTACAAACCCTGCTACCGGAGCTTTAAGCAAATCGTTTGTTTTTAGTGGCAAGATGGATGGTATTGTAGAGCAGGATGGTGACGAGTGGTTGCTTGAACACAAGACCGCAATAGTTGTTGGTGGTGCTTATCTTGACAAACTGTGGACAGACATGCAAATCAAGCTTTACTCAATGTATGCAAGAAAACTTGGACACGATATTAAAGGAGTTTTATATAACGTATTACAAAAACCAAAACTTAAACAAAAGGAAGGTGAAACAGAAGAAGAATTTGAGACAAGACATGCCGGATTGTGCAAGAAAAGTAAAAGCGGAAAGTCAAGTGCTAAAAGAAGTATGCCTGAAACAGACGAAGATTTTGCAACAAGACTAGATAATTGGTATGAAAATAACGACACCATGACAAGACAAGAATTAATGTTTGGCAACGATGATTATTTAGAACTTGAAGAAAGTGTCTGGGAATTTACGCAGCAGTTGCTTGATTGCAAAAGGAGAAAAGTTTGGTATAACAATCCAACAGCTTGTGAAAAATGGGGAAGGATGTGTCAATATTACAAAATATGTTCTGCAAAAAACAAAGAAATGGTAATCGAAAATCTTTACGAAGTTAAACCAGTTCACAGCGAACTGGAACAAAAAGAATTAGAATTGTTTTAAGGAGGAATCAAAATGGAAAGCAGTGTTCTTTTTCTTATAGGGTTTTGTGTTGGTTTTTGTTTTTGTTTGGTAATTTGTATAATACTTGACGCTAAGTTAAATGACCGATACGAGCGTATAGAGGAAAAAAAAGAGCAAGAGGCTGGTCGTGTTAAATTTAATAAAGAGCTTGCAAGACTGTTGAAAAAACACAACGAAAGGTTAGAAATAAAATGACAGGAAAAGAATTAATAGAGTTCATAGAAAAACACAACCTGCAAGGAAAAACAATAGAAATAAGTGTGCAAGCAAATAGGGATATCTATGAGAATTTTCACCCCGATAGCTATAAAAGATCACAGAATGTTAGGTTTGGATATCTAGGAAACAACTACACAACATTTGGAATTGTTGTTGACATAAAACACCTTGTAAGCCAGCATTTTTGTGACAAGCAGTTTGTAAAAAAACACACAACAAAAGCTTGACAAACAGTGATGTTTATGGTACATTTATAGCTTAAATAACTTAAGGAGAAATCAATGAGTATTACAAAATTGCCGACCAAACCAACGCCTAAAAAACCAAACATTCAAGATCAAATCATTCTGGTTTATGGCGACCCAAAAACAGGAAAGACTGAGTTCTTTTCTCAATTTAAAAACGCACTGTTCTTGGCTACCGAGGACGGACACAAACACGTTTCTGTATTAAAGCAGGACATTAACTCATGGAAGGATTTTTTAGCGGTAGGTAAGCTTTTGAGCGAAGAAAAGAATCACGCAAATTATGACATGCTTGTTATTGACACCCTTGATAATGCCTATATGATGTGTGTTGATTACATTTGTGAAAAGCATGGCATAAGTCACCCGTCAGATTTAAAGATGGGTGCAGGATGGGGATACGTAAACGGAGAATTGAAAAGATTCTTTACAAAACTTTCAATGCTTCCATACGGTCTTGCGCTTATCTGTCACAAGACAACAAAAGACATTAAGGCAAGAACAGGTGACTATACAAGAGCAATGCCTGCACTGCCCGATACTGCTAGAAAGTTCTTTACTGGATTCTCTGATTTTATTTTCTACATTAAGCCAGAAGATGTAGAGCTTGATGGTGGAAAACTTGGAACTAAATCTTTTATTTGGACGAGGCCAACAAAGTTTTATGAAGCGGGAGGTTGTAATACAAAGTTCCCAGAAAAAATTGAGTTGAACTATGACGTTTTTATTGATGAATATGTAAAAGCCACTAAGGAGGCGAAGTAATGGAAGACGAAGAATACAATGAAGATTTGAGTGATTTCGATGACGAGTTTAACAATCTACCAGATGAGCCAGAGAGTAACGGTGGAGGTGGCTTCAAAGACATTCCAGATGGAAACTATGTTGTTAATGTAGAAAAGGTAATGCTTGGAGAAACACAAGGTGGAATCCCAAAGCTATCTTGGTGGCTCAGAATTTTGAGTAGCGATGATGGTAATCCAACGGGCGGATTAATGTTTGCAACAAACTTTATTACACAAGGAAAAGGCATTGAGTTCCTTAAAAAGAATCTTGTTGTGTGTGGGCTTAGACTTTCTGGCTTGAACGAACTGAAGGGCTGTTTAGGTGATCTTTTAGACACAAAACTGAAGGTCACACAGAAAGCAAATGGAGAATATAAAAACATATTCTTTAACTCAAAGACAGAGTTTGATGGTGAACAGCAGGACGCTGTTGACGAAGATATACCGTTCTAAAAAGCCGTTGTATTAGCTTTTTACCTAGGGTATGATGTCGATGCCCTAGGTATTTTTTTGACTTGTCTGGAGGCAGATATGAAGGATTTTATAATACAAAATCTTGGTGTTGAGGGTTATGGTAGATGGTGTTTATTCAAAGAATTGTTGGCAGAAAATGTTGACGAAAACGGTAATATAAAGCGAACATTTACTGTAAAAGAATTGCTTGTAAAGTTGTGTGCGAAGAAGAAAACATTGTTTAAATTTTTATTTTTCGTTGAGTATTTAATGCAAAATAAATTAAAATCAGGGGTTGAAAACATAATTTTAGATTGTCAATACATTTCGGAAATGCACGACACATTCTCGGAATCTATGACACATTCCCAGAATGTAGGTGACATTCCCAGAATGTATGACACATTCCCAGAATGTAAAAAGATTACAGAAATGTGTGCAAATGCAGCGAGTATTGACCCGCTTGCAACAATAAGTTTCTCCTGTAAATCCGCAGACTTAGACGGCACAGTTAAAGCAAAGCATGATGTGGATAACTGCAAGAATTACTCACAAAAACCTGAATGCAATAAAGAAAAAATAAAAGTCGGTGCTAAAGTTGGGACTATTAATAATATATATAATAATACTAAGAAGAAAGAAAAGAAAGAATATAAGAAAGAAATAAGTAAAGAAAGAAAAAAGAAAGAAAAGAAATCTCTTGACATGACAGACAAGAATGTGCTACTGTTATTCAAGCTGGCAGACAGAATAAACTTTCACACCACGAGGCTAAACGTGAAAAAACGAAATGGCGATTCAATAGCAACCGAAAGTGTTCAATGGGCAGGAGATTTAAACAAGAATGCCGAGAAACTTAAGAGCCTTGTTTTAAAAACAAAAAACAATTCAGAGATTCTTGGTTATGGTGTTTTGCCAGAAACAGATGTTGACGCTTTTTTTGTTGACATGATTGACCACCACGCAGAAAACGACTGGTGGGTTGAACAGGCTTTGGGAAATGGCAAAAGTAATTTGAATTTAGAGACTTTATTTTTGAGAGAAGAGAAGTTTAAAGATCGCATGTTAAAGTTTTTACCGTTGTGGACTCCACCAAGTAGGAGAAACAGAGATGATTCAAACACAAATAGTTCAACAGGACAGCCGATTGAAACCTTTGAATTTTAAAGCATGTATTTTTTGTGGAAATAAACTTTCTGCGAACAAGTGGGTTCAAACCAGAGATGTCTTTGATCCTTGCGATTGTCCACAAGCTAAGGCTGAAAGACAAAAAGTTATTGATGTTGAAAAACAAAAACAAAAAGAAATCAACAAGAGAAATAACAAAATAAGAACCGACCGACTGTTTAAAGAAACTTGCCAATACTCAGTCATGTCTAAAATAGACTTGGCAGATTTGAAGCAAGACGAATTTAACAAACCTGCTTTTGATATTATTAACAGAGTTATTGCTGGACTTCAAAAAGGAGTTTATGTTTACAGCGAAGATGCTGGAAACGGAAAAACAACTTTGGCCTTTGCCGGACTAAACGGTTGCTTGATTAAGGGAAGAAAGATTGCGGCTTTATCTGCCCCACAAATGATTCAAGACCTACGACCAATGTCAGGGCAGAGCCAACAACTTAAAGCAGCAGTGCAAGAGAGAATGGCACATGTTTTAAAGGCTGATTTGCTTATGATTGATGACCTTGGCAAAGAAAACAGAACTCCTGCGTTCTGTCAGTTGTTTTTTAATATCTTTGACAATTATGAAAAACGTGGAGCAGGAATGATTATTACAAGCAATTTTACTCCAAAAAACTATTGTTCTGGATTTAAGAAAGAAGATGCGAATGCAAACTTGCGTAGAATTGAAAGAGTTTGTGTGCAGTCACATAATTTAAAAGGCGGAGCTTGGGGAATGAATGGGGAGAGAAAGTGAAAAAACTTAACGCTGATGACTTTAAGGTGTTTTTTGATGGCGTTGAGATGAAACCGTTTTATCAGGGAAGCTATACAATAGAAATTAAACCAAAGGAAAGCGACATGCCAAAGTTAATATTCAAAGACCTTGCCGGAGTTGAATTAAAAGCTGAAGATTATATAATCTATGCAACGTCTCTTGGGAGATATCCCGGACTTAAGTACGGAAAGGTTTTAGAAATAGTTTATAAAAAACATACTTACGGAAAAGACACGATAAAATTAAGGGTTATCGGTTATGAACAATATTGGAAAAGATTAAACGCAGGGTCAAGCCTTCTTGAATTTGAGGAAAGAGTAATAAAAATAAACGAAGACCAGATATTAAAAGAATCTAAAGCTGCTCTTGATAACTTTGTATGGAAACCAAAAGGAGAACAAAATGAGCTTTAATGTTGGAGATATGGTCAAAATAGATGCGGGAAACCTTGGATACAAAAACGGCGTTGTGACTTCTATTGTTGGAGAAGAAGAAGCATGTTACGTTTGTTGGGAGGGTGTAAACATTGCCGAATATTGCACGTTCTATTGTCTGCGTCTTGCAAAAAAAAGAACTTTTGATGTTAAAACCACAGAGCGTGGATGGCAAGAACACTATCGCAACCATCACAAAACCTTGTTTTCAAGAAACACACTAGTAGAGGCTGGAGTTATTTCTGTTGTTGTTAGTTCTGTTGGAGATCAGCGAAATAGTGCGGGATGTCTTTGCTTTCTTGACGGATACAAAGAGCATTACGAGACTCATGTTTTTCACTCTAAACACAACCTAAACCATGCTTACGCAGACCTTCAAAACCAAATAAGCATCAATGCGTCACATGTTTTACGACAAACGATGAAAAACGAAGATAACATTTACAATCTTGCAAACGAAATGCATAATAACAACGTAGAAGAAGTTTGCAGAATGATTAGAAAAGGAGAAATAAAAAGCATCGGATTTCAGCAAGAAAGAGAGCGTGAAAAAATTAAAGAAAACAATTTGTGCGAACTTGACTTGGAACAGCTTAAAAGAATTAACTCAATTTTAGATGAAGAAAAAGGAGAATAAAATGAAAAAGTATTTAACGATTGAATTAAGTGACGGGTCAACTTGGGGATTTCCTGCAAGCATTATTGCAACTGACAGGGCAAATTATTATAAAGACGACCCAGACTCAAGTTTCAAAGAAGAATACGATTACACAATGGAGAATAAGTTTGAACTTTCAGATTGGTTTTTTAACAACATGAACTCAGATCAAAAAGAACTGATTGGAAGTTGGACAAAAATTAAAGAAGCACCAGATGTAAGTTTTGCAGACATGTTAAGTGACGCTCTTTGCGATGACCCAAACTTTGATATTGTGGAAATTAAATAATACTAACGAAACTAAAAAGGAGAACTCTATGAAAATTAAAAAGATTTTATCTAGAAGCAGACGTGATTTTGATGCAATTTATATTTGTGAACATTGCGAGGAAGAACATAAGGATTATGGATATGATGACGCAAACTTTCACGACAATGTTATACCGAAAATGGTTTGTAAAAACTGTGGCAAAATAGCCGGAGACGAATATGTTGCTCTCGGAACAAAATATGCAGCAAGCGAAGTAATATAATGTGGTTAAAAAAACTAATTTACAGGCTGTATAAATATTACTATCCGACTTGGTGTAAAATTTACCAATTTATTTACGAGCGAGATTATATTTCCAAACCAATTAACCATTCAAAAAGAAGTCCTGACGAGGCTCAGAAGCTTTTAAATAAACTTACATGGAAACCAGACAGCATTGCCGAGTTTAAAGATGCTGCACACCACCCTGCTTACGTTTCTGCTGTGTTATCACAGAACATTGAGTATGATTCTATGGATTGTGAAGACTTTGCTTTATTTGGTGCAAGCATTGTTGAAAAATTTTACTTTCCTGAAATTTTAACAGTAACGTGGTCAACTGGTTTTTGGCCTTGGCAAATGTCTGGACATGCTGTTTGCATGGTTAGAAACAACACCTGTGGAAATATTGGAAACTTTGGTGCTTCTTTAAATATTGGAAGCATGTACGACAATATTGATTTGATTTTAGCAAAATGCGGAATAGAACAAAAAGACATGGTTGGCTGCACAATTTATAACCCAGAAGATTTGTGTTATGGAGGATTGAAATGAAAGAATTTATAATTCCAATAAGTATTTCTGTAGACGATGACGGCATCCATTGCGGGGAGTGTGGCTGGGCAGAATGGAATGACGAACTGAAGTGGGTTTGTGTTCTTTTTAACAAAAATGAAAGCTTGGTCGAAGACGATAATGATGATATTCGCTGGTCTGGATGTTTTAGAGCGGAAAAGATATACAAGTCTCTAAAATTTGACGAACATCTTGAAAAGGTTTCAAGAGAAGTTGATAAATGGCCTGAGTGGAAGAAAAACATTATTGGTACAAACTCAAAACTTTTGAAAATAAAACCATGACACAAAAAGAATCTAAAATTATCGCAATGGAGTGGGTCAAAAATTTAATCGAAAAAAACTTTACAAGTGGATTAGATTTTGGTGAAAACGATATTGACACTACAAAAATATATGCACAAATTGACGTGTTTGATGCTGTGCTGGAGGAAAGAATATTAAAACTGAAAGGAAACTAAAATGAAAATAACAAGCGTACATTGTCTTGGTTGTGGCGAATCTGAGTTCACACCAACACAATTTAAAGACGGCAAATTACTTTCCATGAAATGTAATGGTTGTGGAATGTCGTGTAAAGCCACAAACCTGACAGCGGGAAGTGGAGACATTGCAGAAACAGAGTTTGATATGCTATTGGGAAACTCAATAGATGTTCGACTAAATACTCCAAAAGATTCTGGAAGCAAAGCGAAAGCACTAAAAGATTATGTAACCGTTTCCGTAAAGATGTTGCCAGAACAAAAACTAATGTGGGACGAGGCAAGAAAAATTGTAAAAGAAATAAATGGCAGCAAGCCTTCAAACTCAAAACTTATGGAACTTATTCTTGCTGATTTTATGTCTGGGAATATTGAAAGGGTGGGCGAAATGAAACACGAACTCGATGGACTGGTTCCAGAATGGGAGCTTGCTGTTTCTGCTTTGGAAACGATGATTAATCATGGTGGAGAACTAGAAAACATTATATACGCCAGAAATCTTGGAGACAGAATTGATTTTGCGAAAGAAATAAGAAACACTATAGAGGCAACTCACGAAGTTTCAGAAAAACAACTTTATTTTATAAAAGAATTAAAAGATAGCTTGACTTAAATTTGTTTTTGTGGTAGGTTTGTTTTAGTTTTTTATAATTATAATAAAGGAAAAAGAAAATGAGTAAAGAAAAGATTGCCATCAATCAGGACAGGTTGAATGCGGTTGTGGGCGGTATGTTTGATCTGCTTGGATACCTCACCACCAGAAAAGAAAAATTAACTTTGTCTGCCAGCAATAACGCTGCTCCGGCTGTAGAGGCTTTGGTTGATTTCTTGAAAATACGAGGAATAACACAGGATATGTACCAAGCCGATGTGTTGCGTTGGAGCGGAAAAAACGGAGAAAGCTTGAAACAATAAGCGAAGAAGCTGAGGAGTATTAAATGGCAACAGTAACATACATAATTATGGGATCAGAAACACCGTCAATGGTTATAAACAATACAGAAACTTACCCCAGAGTTGGAGAGACGGTGATTTTGGAAACAGATGGTGGCGATAGGGATTATGTTGTTGCTCAAATAAACCACCTTCCAACCGAAAACCATCACGAAGTTAATGTTGGATTACAAGAATTTGACTACGAAGAAGAGGATAGCGAATGAAACTAGTATACATAGCCGGAAAATATACTGGCAAAACAATGATGGAAACTAAAAGGAATATTCTTTTGGCAGAGGAGGCTGCGATTTATGTTTTGAAGCAAGGTAACTATCCCGTAACGCCCCACCTAAATACTGCTTTATTTGAGTTTCATTGTCCAGAAATAAAAGAAAAGTTTTGGTATGATGCAACATTGGACTTGCTTGAAAGGTGTGATGCAATATTAATGCTTCCGTTGTGGCAAGATAGTCACGGAGCAAGGGGAGAATATATGAAAGCTATTGAGCTTAAACTTCCAATAAGTTTTTACAAATGTTCATAAATTCTTTTGAAATTGATATTGCACCTGTGGCAAAAGGCAGGCCAATGTTTAGCAGATGGTCAGTACGCACTCCAGACAAAACAAAAGACTTTGAAACAGAACTTTTGCTAAAATCAAAACGATTTATTAAAGAGCAAATAAAAAAAGGAAGGCCAATACTAATAAGGCTTATTTTTAAAAGACAACTTTTGAAGTCTATGAATAAAACAAAAAAGAAAGAAGCCCTTGAATACAAAAGATTTCCAACACAGAGGCCAGACCTTGATAACTATATAAAAACCATTGATGCTTTACAGGAAATCGCTTGGCACGATGACTCTCAGGTTGTATGCATATTGTCGAGCAAAATTTATGCAGAAACACCATCAATACAAATTGACATAGTTGATATAAGTGAATTATTTGACGCAGAAGATTCTTATGAAAAACAATTTTGGATGACGTGTTTGGGAAATTGCACTGGAGTAAACGGAAAAACTTTAAAAGATTCCTTGACTTAATTTTTATTACGTGTTAATGTCAGATCAACTTAAACAAAAAAAGGAGATACAAAATGGAAAGAACCTGTAACAATTGCGACAAAAAATGCCCAAATCATGATTACCATAATTGTTGCTCAGAACATGAGTTTTCAAAAAACAGTTTGTTTGAAGAAATAAAAATGCTTGAAAAAGAACTAAACCATGTTGTCTGGCACGAGTGGACAAAAAGCAAACTTGAAAAAATACCTGATGGAGAAATTGTTGTCGTTATGCATAAAGATGAAGAGTTTGGCGTTGCAGTTAAGGTAAATTCTGATTTTTGTTTTGATAGAAACGAAATATGCTTGGCTGGCTGTGGGTGTTTTCCGTTGTTTCAGGTGTTGAAACCGTGCTGTTATGGACATTCAATGTATTACGACTCAGATGACACACCAAGTTTTAAGTGGATGACGGCAAAAGAAGCAATGGACAATGGAATAGATGTCAACACAAAAGGAGAATAAAAATGAAAGTATTAATTAAATCTTTGACAGACGAAAAAATTAGTCGCAGAGACGAGCGTGATGCAATGTCGATATCTATTGACGGAAAAGAACAGGTTTCGTTTTATGACGGAGAAAGCGAAGACAACTCTTTAATGAGAAACTTTAGCGATGTTTTTGATATACCAGAACTAATGAGAATGGCATATGAAGCTGGAAAAAATGGAGAGACTTTTGAGTCTGAACATAAAAAAGTAGAATATTTGGAGGACTAAAAAATGGAAACAATACCAGACGTAAAACAATTTGAAATAAAAATCACATCTGCACAAAGATATGAAGGTCTTTTGGGTGAAATGATTTCTGTCAAGTCTGTTAATGATAAAATTAAAGTTATTTGGCCTGAAAAAGAATCAAAGCTCATGGAGTTTATCCGCATTTGGTACAACGAATCGGCTTTGGTTCTCGACTATTGCGGGTTTATTCAGGGAGATAATTCAAGCAAGTCTGTAGTCAAAGAAAAGAACACAATTAAATATAAAGAAATTAAAGGCGAAAAGACTGTAACATTTTCTTCCGTTGAAGAGTCCGACATTACATTTGGAGAAGCAGGAATGTTTTTGCCAACACTCAGAAAAAAAACTGGTGCATATTTAATGTTGTGGCGAGAGTTTGAACAATGTGTAAATGATGTTGCCACCAAGACGGTCAATAATGGTATGGATAATTTCTTAAAATTATTGGCTGAAAAACTAAAAAGTCTTTCTAAAGAATTGATTAATCCAATTCTCGAAAGCAATGTTGTTGTCATGGTTAAAAAAGAAGAAGAAGCTACTGTCACAAAAATGAGTTTTGGAGAATAAAAAAATGGCAAAGTTTAAATGGGTTGTGGCAGATAGCGGAAATAAAATTATCAAAGTTAAAAACTCTCAGAAATATGCATTGAGGTTTATGACTATTGATGTGAAAAACAAATCTGGAAAAGGATTTCACAAAGTCCTTAAGCCAGAATTGAAATTGCTTAGAATTAAATCCAAATATTTTTTTAAAGATGAGAATTTACGCAACCAACCAAGGGGATAACGCCATGAACATGAAAAAATATAAAAAAGAATCAGCTAGAACTGCATCAGGAGATATGCCAGCAATAAGGGCAAGACTATTAAACAAAGATACAATTAACATGATGCATGGAGCGATAGGGATATGCACCGAGGCCGGAGAGCTTTCTGACATATTTAAGAAGCATATCTACTACGGAACAGAAATTGATATGATAAACCTGAAAGAAGAGCTTGGCGACATAATGTGGTATATGTCTCTTATTTGTAACACTGCCGGATATTCTTTTGAAGACATTGCAAAAACGAATATTGCAAAGCTAAGAAAAAGATATCCAGATAAATTCACAGAACACGATGCAACAGTCAGAGATTTGGACTCCGAAAGAAGTGTTTTAGAAAATGGGTGACATTAAAAAAGGAGATAGTGTTTTTGTTTTAGGGAAATGTGTTGGAAAAAAAATCTTTAAAAAAACATATAAGATAGAGCTAGAAAACACAAGAAAACAGTGTTGGTTAAGCGACAAAGACATTAGGGTTATTCCAGAAAACACGACTTGTTACGACTGCTCGAATGCAGACGAATACGGAGAGTATAGTAAAGAAAGTTGCGATTATAATGACCGATATCGTTCTAATGGAGAGTGCTGGAATTTTGATTATATTCAAAGACCATATCCGGGAAAAGAACTTGAAGAGTTAAAAAAACAAATAAAAATTCTAAAAGAAAAACCTTGGCTTAATTGTTTTCTTTTAGAACATACACCAAACAATAAGCAAGGAAGTTAAATGCAAAAACATGGGGTCAAAAAATACTCTAAAAACTTTAAGCCAAAAGAGTTCTATCGTGGCTACCAAAACTTTACAAATTCTCATTCTGATCCTGTTATTGATTATCGACTTGCCATGCTTTGTGAAGTGGTGCTGGAAAAAGTTTATAAAAAAACAAAGATAGAAATATTTAGGGGATATCTTACGACCCCAGTTGACGAAGGATTTAATACATTTGAAAACAATACTCAACACCAAAATGGTGAAGCTGTTGATATAAAGCTTCCAAAAAACCATAAGAACGAACTTAAAAAACTTTATGTATGGATGTTAAGTAATTGTGTTTTCGACCAGCTAATATTTCACACAGCAGGTAAAGATTGCTGGATACATGTTTCTTACACAATAAGAAGAAATTTAAGAATGGAATATGGAACAAACCGTGACGGGAAAATTGTTGGCAAAACAAAAAGGCTTAAAAGATAGGAGAACATTATGAACTGGCTTTGGTTTAAAATAAAATCTTTTTGGTTCTATGTTATCTGTAGAAACCGTGTTGACGAAACACTTAATATAGACAAAGACAGGCTAATTAAATCTGTTGATGTTGTCCAGATGTTTTCTAAATTTCCACTTGTAAATTCCTGCTATGCTCTTGACGGTATTGATGGAAAGAAATATTTACAGGTGGCAACAAAATTTACCATGATTGGGTCAATGCGGAAAGTTTTGAAACAAGCAAGAAAGAAATGTGTACTATGGGAAGAAATAAAAAAGACTTAAAATATATGAAGTGGATTTCTGAACACGATTGTTGTGTTTGCGGAAAAGGATTTAATATACAGGTACATCACGAGCCTCCTAAAAAAATGGGTGGAGGAAACTCTACAGACAGAGACACAGTTCCATTATGTGTAAGTTGTCACAACGTGAGACACGGCATATATGACGAGAATTATTTCACAGAAAACAATCGTTACAAAAAACACTTGACAATGGACTTTAAACGTGCTATGATTCAAAAAGAAAAATTAATAATAATAGAAATATCTTTGGAAACCAAAAAAATAATGCGTGATGCGTACGAGTCACAGCATTAGCAACCACGCCCAAGACCACATGCCAAGGTTCTTTTGTGGTATTAATTCATAAGTTAGCTATTGATTTATAGGTTGTGCGAAGAGGTTTAAGTGGTTGTTTTTTTTAAATAAGGACAAACAAAATGACAGTTATAGCTTGTTGCAAGAAAAACGGAGTTGTGGCGATTGCTTCTGACAGCATTGCTACAAGCGGAAATCTTTTAATTGAACACGGCTCTAAATTAATAAAAAGAAAAAACTATGTTATTGGGTATGCTGGAAGCCCAAGGACTGCCGACATATTAAGAGAATCAAAATCTCTGCATTTTGATGTTAATGGAATCAAAGATGTCAGAAAATTCAGAGACATACTTTATGAGAATATGGTTTCTTATGGAAAATGCAGGGAAGAATCTGAAAACAGTGGAACTGTAATGCACCCGGTAATTATTTTAATTGCCACGAAAAAAGGAATATACGAAATAGACCAAGACTACCAGATTGATGCTGTTAAAAGCTATTACTCTCTTGGCTCTGGAAGGGAATATGCTTTCGGTGCAATGTTTTCTTTAATGCAGCTTGATATTCCTGCAAAAGAAATAGTTAAGATGGCTGTTGATTCAGCAAAATGTCATTGCCCGACAGTTGGCGGAAGAACTTTTGTGAAAGAATTATAATGTTTGACAGTAAGAAGTTTTTAATTCTGAAAGAAGAAGCACTTATTGCACAAAAAGAATTGTCAGAGTGTATAAAAAGTTTAGAAGGAGAAAACAATGGAAGAAGAAACAAAACTGTTCCTGCAAAAATTATTAGAAAGAATGGAAAGCATTGAGCTAAGAGTAGAAATGCTTGATAGCTATGTCCACAAAAACATTAAAAATATTGACGACATAGTTGTGTCATCTGGAGATTCAGAGATGGCTACAGAATTGTTTATGTTGCGTGACGATACAGATCAAATGATAGATTTTTTAGAACCACACGGATTTAAGCTTGACAGCGAAGATTAATTATGTTATGCTTCACTCGCAACCTGATTCAAGCCTCTAGGCTACTGTGAACCAGATGCTTGCCGTGTCACATGTTGTATTGTGTGGCACGTTATATTTATTTTAAAACTAAATTTCTTGGAGGTTATTGTGGAGTTTAATATTGGAGACTTGGTTGTAAGAACTAAAGACAAAAACAAACTTGGAAAAATTTTCTGCCATGCAACTGTACCATTTGGGTGTTTTGTTTGTTGGGACACCAAGTTTTCCGATCCGAAGTACGAACTTTATATCGACATCTCCGCTGTAAATAAAGAATGTATTACACCTGATTCATTAGACGAAAATTTACACCATCAATGTGCCAGAAGAATTAAAATCATAAGCGAAAACACTGGCATTCCTGTTTCAAAAATTATATTAAAAGAACTTCCGGCAAATTTCAGCGTTAGGAAAATACAGGATTTAATTTGCAAACCAAACACAAACGACACATACATGGAAGCAATACTTCAAAATGTAGAGTGGGAGAAAACAAAGCGAATACGTGCACAAAAAGATCGTGGATATCATTATAAAAGATGCTGCGAGATTGAAGAAAAAGAAAAAAGAACACATTCCGGAAAATATTTTTTCATTCAAGAAACAAAAACACTGGCGAAAGAAACGGTAGAGCTTAAGAAAGAAAACGAAAAACTCAAAAAACAAAACTGCGAACGTAAATTTGATTTGCGTGGAAGCAAAGTTGATTATCAAAAACAAGGAGACGTCGAAGTTCTTACTGCATACCCTTTTTCAAAACAAGTTAGTGCGGGATTTTTTGGAGCTAGGGATCAAGAAGATATTGACAGGATTGCGGAGTTAGAGAAGCATATAAGAAACAATTATTGCACAGATAGGCCAAAAAACACAACTTGCTATGATTGTTCAAGGTTTTCTGGCGTAGGCCGTAAGTGTTTTGAGTCGCTTGGTGCGACATCATATTTACCAAAAACAAAGTGTTCTGAGTTTGACTACATTTCAAAACCATATCCACACAAAGAAATAAACGACCTAAAAAATAAGTGTAAAGAATTAACCGAATTACTTAACTCAATAAAGCAATTTGGAAATAAAGTTTCTTAAAATAATGGAGAATTAAATGGGTTCATCAGCAAAAGGTGTTTTGTTTTACGGAATAGTTGTTGACAAAGAGGAAGTATACGAATCAAACAAAGAAAAAATGGAAGAAGAGTGGAGTGAAGAAGAAATTATTGAGGACGTGTTAGAAGAACTAAAATGCGGTCTAAACATTAGCGAAATTGGATTTTCTGGGTATGGCTCAACCATTATTTATTCAGGTATTATAACAGCAACCTATGACGAAACAGTAGAAATAAAAGACCTCAAAATAGATAAGAAATTGGACGACAAGTTTAGGTCTGTTTGCGAAAAACTAGGAATTACTTATGAACAGCCAAAATGGTTGCTGTCGTCTTATAATTATTGATTGGAGACTTTAGGTGGGATACACAACATATGGAGTTTTGTTTTATGGAATTACAGTCAATATAAACGAAATCAACGAGACAGAACATGACGACTATGACTTTATTGAAGAAGCAATAAAAAAATCAGGAGCTAATCTTGAATATATGCAGCTTGGTCACTATGACAACGATGGATCACAGTATGCAATATTTTCAAAAATGCACAAGTGCGAATGGGATCAAACAATAGAAGTGGAAAACATTAGACCAATACCGTATGTCGAAAACGATTTCTTTTTGTTTTGTGATAGTATTGGAATTGAAAGAATAAAACCGAAATGGCTTGTTTCTTCTTATGTTTTTTAAATAAACACTTGACAAGAATAAAGTTCTTTGGTATAATAATAAACAGCATACCGACAAAGCCTCTTTGCAATGCTCAAATGTTGTCGGTTTTTAATTGGCTTGGTCTGAGGTGTTGCGTGAAAACACACTCCGGCAGGAGAGAAGGCTATATGTTAGAGGGTTGAATTATCTATAGATTAACAACTCCTATACTAAGTGGGTTAGACTCCCCGCCAGATCAAGCTGTTTTAGTTAAGCATTTGTAGCTCAGTTGATAGAGCATCGGTTTTGTAACTCGAATGTCGCAGGTTTGAACCCTGCCAAATGCCCCAAACATTATTGTGATTGACTGCTAAGCAAGGCTGTCTTAGCCTAAGATTTGTTTGACACAATCTGTCACATTATATGAGTGCCAATCGTCTAATTAAGACACCATTGCGTGGTCAGTGGAGATGCTGGAAATCCAGCTTGGTTATTTAAAATATTCGAGAGTTAAGGGTTTTGCGGAAGCGGCACTAGGTATCTGTATATAGATTTTGTCCCCCCAAGCCAAACACTCTTTTTTATTATGTCCGATGTATCCTAGTGGCTAGGCGATTAATTCACGTTGGTTCGATTCCAACCATCGGACGCTTTTTTAAAAAAGTTCTTGACAAACAGAATAAACTTTGATAATATATAAATACGCTTGGTCAATGGCGTTGGGAGCTTAAGTATTGCTGGTTTGTATAGAACCTGTGCAGTCAAGCACCATACAGAAGCAGGATGCATACTGTGGACGATTGACATTTTTAATTATAAAAAAAGGAGAACAAAATGGAACAACAAATTATCGAAATTATGAATGGGCTAAATGTTATTGGACACAAAGCTTTTATTGTTATGTCAACTGGAATTTTCAATCAGGCATTGGTTTATTGTATTTCTTTTGGAATTATTGGAACACTTCTATCTCTCGCTTCTTTTTCAATATTTAAAACCGGAGATAATAGCGAGATTGCCATTACATTTATGGTTGTTATTTCTTTTTTTGCTATAATGTCTTATTCTGTTTCCGTTTATAACTTGTCGATAGCGGTGGCTCCAGAATATGTTGCTATAACCGAAATTATTGGGCTTATAAAGTAGTTTTAAAAAGGAGAACAAAATGTCAGACAATAGCACACTAACAATAAAACAAACAATAGAAGTCACAACTCAAATTCCAATGAGATGGCTTAACATGTTTTTCAAAATGAAATCTGCACAAGAATTGATGCCAATATTTCCAAACCCAAAAGAAGTTACGGAATCACTTGGCTGCTTTGGTGCTATCAGGAAACTTATTGGAACAGACATGTTTGGAGATAACGAAATTACATGTTTAGTTCCCGGCGATGGTGTCCAACCAAGAACAGGCGCAACTATTGCATGTTTAACAAACTGGAATGTGATTTCTGTTGACCCGTTAATGAGAATTGAAGGTAAAAATCCTACATTTAAGAAGGGCAGATACCATGAATGGCAAGTCAACGGTCTTACATGTGTAAAAGATAAAGTAGAAAACATTGAAACGATATCTGCAAAAACAATTATAATAGTTTGCGTACACTCACATGCAAAAATCCAAGATTGTGTTGACAGGTGCGACCCACAGGACAGATTAATTATTGTTGGATTGCCGTGTTGTGTGCCATATCCAGAGACAAAGAAAGACGGTTTTGTTATAACAAGAACCAGAGATTATATTGACAAACACATTTTGACACCAAAAAACAGAGTTCTTGTTTGGGATATGAAAAAGATATAAAGGAAAATAAAATGACAATTAAAGAACTTATCTTAGAACTAAGCAAATTTGACGAAAACATAAATGTACTTTTATCTAAAGACGAAGAGGGAAACGGATTTGGGTTTGCAAGAGCCATTGAGGAGGGAATGTATGATGGTGATGAAATGCGTCCAACAGACGAACAGCTTGACGAAGAGCTAAAGAAAAAAGACACTTATTGGTCAGAAGAAGATCGTGCGTCAAGTGATTCAGAACTATGCGTTGTTATCTGGCCTTAATCAAATGCCAATATACGAATACGAATGCAAACAATGTAAAGAAACATTTGAAATTATTGTTTCTGACACAAAAGAAAAACAGGTTTGCGAAAAGTGTGGAGAAGAATTAAAAAAAATTGTATCTTTAAGTACATTTAGACTATTAGGAACAGGCTGGTATGAAACAGACTTTAAGGGAAAATGACAATGAGGAATTATGTCGAGCTTAGAAAGGTTTTTACAAACAAGAAAAACATAAAACCAAGACTTTTTGACAGCAAAGGTATTGCCACCTCGTTTTTATTTGTTTTCAAGGAACACAGCACAACACGAAACAGCGATTGGCTTGGCGAAATTATTGGCATGACAGGAAAAGATAGTTGTCGCATATTTCTTAATAATATTTTTGATATACACAAAAGACACAATAATTCCTCGTATACGGAAAAAGAAATAAGTCAAGAGATATACGATCTGCGTATGCTATTTCGATATGCTGAAGAATATGATGATTTTGTTTGGAGCTAACCATTGTTTGCGGACTTCTTTGGTCTATAAATGAAAAACACATTGTTAGTCGGAACTTTTGAATCAACATAGTCGTTTATATATTGAGACATGCAATCAATCTCATCATTCTTTTCAAGACGAACACCACGAAATATCTTACAATTATTTATAAATTCCAATATCCAGCCGTGTCCGGGGATTGTTGCTTCTGGCAAAACCATGTTGCCAGATGCACAAAAATCAGATGCCGTCATCGCTCGCCCAAGCTTGTTTCCGTCTGGATGTAGAGCTATTAACCCCGGAATTAGTTTTTTTAAATCATCAACAATAGCAGGACCGTTTGCTTTGTCTTCTATTAAAATTCTTGTGCATTGAGGCCATTTGCCATGCATATATTTCAAAGCTTTTTTCATGTCCACATATCCAACCTGCTCTTTGTATTGGTCGATTAGATAATGTGTCTCGCCAATCCTGCACCATAACTGCCCAGTTGTAAAAGATGCCTTTGAGTTTAGCGAACCAAATGTCATATCCCAAGATTGTGTCCAGCTATCTACGGTTATGTCACCGCTTATAATCTTGTCTCTAAAACTTGTATCATAGAACTGCCACCAGTGTTCCTTAAATACAGAACCGCCCTCTGGTGTTGGGTCCTGCTGATACTGTGAGGAAAAGATTGACGGGGTGTTCTTTTCGATTTTCTTTAATTCTTTTGCCGGAAATCTTTCTTCCCAAAGTGCGTCACCAATTTCTCTAGGATCATTTTTGTCGTCATCACTTTTCTTTAGTGCCGGATAGCTAATTATTTCCCACTCGTCTTCTGTGTCTGGGTTTGCTAAATATTTTTTAAGCTTGCGACCACACAAATCATCTTCATGCCATCTTGTATTAATAATTACTATTGCACCGTCTACCATGCTGTCAAGTCTTGTTTTTAATGTTCCATCGTACCAAGCCTCGGTTGCCTCTCTCAGAGTTGGAGACAAAGCTTCTTGTTGTGATTTAACAGGGTCGTCAATAAGTATTATGTCTGCACCCTTACCAACAATAGAGCCACCAACTCCGGCACAAAGATAGCTTCCCTTGTGTCCAACAATTTCAAATTGCTTTACGTTTCTAAGCCGTGGCTTGTTGCCTTCTTTATCTCGAACATTTGTTGCAATGTTTCTTTCTGACAGTCTTGTCTTTGGATACATCGCTTTATATTTATCACGATCAATAATATCCTGAGTGTCCTTATTCATTGAAGACGCTAAATCTTGCGAGTAAGATGTAGATATTATTTTAAGGTTTGGGTTTTCACCAAATGCATATGCTGGAAAATATCTCGATATGATTTCAGATTTACCGTGTCGAGGAGGCATAAACACCATTAGTCTTTTACACTCGCCACTCAAAATTCTATCCATTGCCTTACATACACTCTTGTGAAACCATTTCACTTTATAGTTATCGTGAGTCCCCTTAATAAATTGTAAAAGATTTTTAGGACGTAGGTCTTTTTTATCTTTTTCTCTTTGTTTTTTTGCGGCAAGTGCCACAATCATTTCTATTTCACTTAACTTGCCTGAGTCAACGTATTTTTTTGCCACTTTAAAATCCTATATAATAAAACAACCCTTGTCTATTATACATTATTTTGGCGTGGTGTCAAGTTTTGGCTTTGTTTTCCTTATTCAAAGCATCTACTATTTGTTTGCCGAACGAAACAGGTGGACACGCCTCTCTTAAATCAATAACGAGAATCATAAGTCCCTCGCTATCACATATTCCCCAACAGTCCTCGTCTTGTTCATAGCTTTCTACTAATGTATATTTTTCAGCCATTGTCCACCCCGTATTTCTCTTTTATCTTTCTTGCAAACTCCAACCCATCCTCAGCTTCTTTTTTTAAATAAATAAGATATTTTTTATCATCGTCAGTATATACAGGATTTAATTTTCTTTCCCTGATTGTTTCTTGTAATAATTCTTCCTCGTCTTCTTTTGTAAAAACTTCTCCAGAATATTTTTTGTCAATTAGCTTTTCTCTTTTTGTATATTCTGTTCTGTTTTCTTGCTCCATCCTAAAGCGAAGTGCTTCGATTTTTGTTGGCTCGTCAACAAAATATTCATCAGCCTCATATCTTTCAATAATTTCAGAAAGATATCCGAGCCTGTCAGATTCTTTTGTTCCTGCATCTGGGTCGATATCAATCAGAGATTCAATTTCTTCCATGTATGCATCGTATTCTTCATTTTTCATTCCTATTTTCCTTCCGACACCAAAGCCAATATTTATATTCTGCCCTCTTAGGTATAATTGTATAGCAAAACAACATTAAAAACATTACAAACTTTGTATACAATCCGGTTTCCATCAGCGACATACTTATTATATGAAGCATCCTGCTAGGCATTAATATTATGTAAAAAAATATCCATTCAGTCATTGTTTTATCCTATCAAGTTTCCCAAAGGAATAAGTTCAGAAACAATTTCAACCAAGTCAGATTGGTTATCCATGACTGTTTTAATATCCTTGTAACACCTTGGAGATTCTTCAATTATATTTCCTGATTTTGACAAAGTAATTACATTTGCATTTAACAAATCACTCTTTGCCATATCCTCAGTGAATTGTCTCTTGGCTTCTTTCCTTCCCATAGCTCTGCCTGCTCCGTGAGACGCAGAACAAAAAGAATTTACGTTACCTTTTCCTTTTACAATATAAGAAGGTGTTGCCATAGACGAAGGAATAATTCCAATCTCATCTTTTCTTGCACTGATTGCACCTTTTCTGTGTACCCAAACATTCTTCCCAAAATGGTTTTCTAATGAAGCATAGTTGTGGTGAACATCAATATTGTCTTTTGTAAGCCACACGTCTCTTGTAATGGGAGATATAATATCTTTTGTCGCCTTAACAGCCTTGTCCATCATTATCAATCTGCTTTTCTTGGCAAAATCTAAGGCACAGTTCATTGCACAAAGATAGTCTTGTCCAAGTCTTGAGTCAGCACGAAAGAAAGCCAAATCTTTAAACTCGTCAGCCATCCAAGAATAGTTTTCTTTCATGCTTTTTTGTGCAAGTTTGTTATATGTCTTTGCAATCTTATATCCGAATCCACGACTTCCACTGTGTAGCATAATACATAAATCATTTGTTTCAGAATCAACCTGTAATGCAATAAAATGATTTCCGCCACCAAGAGTTCCAAGGCTTGAGTCAATTATCTTTTGGACTTCTATCTCGTCACCGATATATCTCAGTGCATTAAATTCAGCAGCACTTGGCACAAAATCTGTATCAGGGTTTTTGTTGTGACTAAATCCTGTTGGGATTGCATCTGAAATTTTATTAAGTATTTCCTCAATAGAAACATTGTCTTTAATGTCATCCCATTTTAGGGGAAGTCTTGCAAAACGCATTCCGCAGGCGATATCTACCCCCACCATATTGCTACATATAAACCCATCAAGAGCAGCAACGCCACCAATAGGCATGCCGTATCCAAGATGTCCGTCAGGCATTAGTGAAACCCATTTATAAAGCATCGGCAGGTTTGCGACATTTTCAATCTGACCGACAAGAAGTTTGTCATCTAAAAATTCAGACTCATCCATCCATACTTTTAAAAGTTTATTATTGTGTTTGTTTACATACATTAATCTTCTCCTTTTGGTTTGTGTATTATTTGTTGCATATTGAAACAGCCAGACTACCACCCGCTATAAATCAGATAATCTTTGTCCCAATCGAAGGTGTGCAATATGTGAACTAGATTAAATAAAGAATATTCAATTTTCCACGAACTAGCAAGCGGACCATTTTGTCCTTTTTTTAGGTTGTATGGTGACAGACCAAGCCGCTCCCTGCTACTCCACTCTGACCGCATTGATTTCATATAGCGATACACTTCCAAACCAGATTCATTGTCTGTAAAAGATGTTTTCTTATCGTCTCCAAAAACAAAGGCATCTACCAGCTCTGTGAAATAATCAGACAACCCGTCATGAAATTCATTTATCAGCTTAATCAACCATTCTTTTGTGACTATACTAAATTCACAATCGTCAAGTTCAAAGGCAAAAAACGGACTAGACCCGTCTGAATAGTTGACATATTTTCCTATCTCCCAAATTTCTTGATATTCTGGTAGGGCATATACAATATTGCTTTCTTTTATTCCGGCTACATGTATTACATCATCCTCTGTTGCAAGTGAGCCATATTTTTTGTGAGCATCTTTGCTTATTTTGCCTATTCTAAGTCGATATCCCATTAATCTTCTCCTTTAAAATATCGTTCCATCTCAATATCTGCGGCAACACGCCTCTTTGTGTCAAAAAACATTCTTTTAGCACAACAATATTTGCACGTACCATGATTTTTGCAAGTACAATCCACAGACCTAGAATCGGAATCTCTATATTGTTTGCGTCTGTCTTTTCTGTTTTTGTAATGTTTATAAAATCCCACAAGTTTATTTCCCTTTGAATTTTAAATCGCTTATTTTACACCCGCCCTTTTTATAATACCCGCTATCAAAAAGCAGATTTGAAGAATCTTTTTCACAATAAACTTTTGGAGTAAAGGGAAAGTCTTGAGTATATGGCTTTATGTCCACAGTTCCAATAGCGTCAACGTCTTTGTCTGACTTAATTAAAATTTCGGTTACGCTTTCGCCTTCAAGTCTCTCTCTTTGGGATATTATAACTTGTTTTTGAAGTTCAACTATATATTTGAGATATTTAATTTCTTCTTGTGGTGTCATTTGTTTTCTCCATTATATTTGTTATGTTGGTTGATTACATTTTTTACCAACTCGTCATTTATGCATTTATCAAACCTTGTTCCGTCACACTTTTGTCCATAAAAATAACAATAACATTCAGAGCTATGGTCGTTGAACATATTGCAAGAATCACATTCTGTTTCCGAATACCCTTTTGCGGTTAATTGTTTTGTGTGCATTGTGTTTCTCCTTTAGGATATAGTCTCACAAATAAAACAAAATGTCAAGACATTTATCTTATAAATACATCAAACACACAGGAATTTGACATTTCATTTGCCATTCTAGTAATTAATCTGCTTCTTGATTTGTTATAGTTTCTTTTTTGGTCAACTAAATCTTCACCTTTTGTCGCAATGATTCTTTCTTTTCTGGCAGACTCAGTATCAAAGAATAAATTTAACATAGACTTTTTCTCTGATCTAAACTTTACACCCTTAACAAAATCCATACACAACTTTCCAAGAATTGCGTTCTGTGCTATTTGAATATCTATCGTTGGTGTTTTATAAGACTTTCCTGCCATCGGTGCTGAGAGGTCAGGTGAGCCTATAAATTGGTATCCATCCATGAGTTCAGACTTGTAGTTTACAAACCAGTGTAGTATTTGAGCGTGTGAGCTAAATTTCAAAACATAACCTCTTGTTTTTCTGTTTTTTCTGGAATTATATCTGTAAATAAATCTCTTGCATCGTCAATCCGCTTTTGAGCAATCTTGAAGTATTCAGGGTCTTTTTCAATGCCGATAAATTTCCTGTTTAGTTTTCTGGCGGCGATTCCAGTAGTACCGCTCCCCATAGTAAAATCTAAAACCGTGTCGCCATCGTCGGTGTATGTTTTTATCAGGTAGGCCATCAATGCAACTGGCTTTTGGGTGGGGTGGATTGTGTTTGATTCACTTTCGATGTTCAAAACTTGCCTTGGATAACCCGTAAACTCTTGGATGTACTTGCCTACATTTACGCTTCCATAATTATCCGAATTGCCGTTACCGCTATCGCCTGTAGAAGAAATCTTTTTGCATAATATAATTCCTTGTGGATTATAAATGCTTTGTCCACCACAAAAAACAACAACATCTTCAACACATCGCAGGGGCTGCTTTTTTGCGTTCAATACGCCTGTGACAACATTCTTATCCCATACCCAACAATACTTGAACATCTGATAATTCGAGGCAATCAATTTTGTAGTAAACGGCTGGCTTGCACACATAACTATTGCCGCATTCGGTTTTGTGACTCTTTTAATTTGCTCCCACATTGGAACAAAGGGGATTATCGTATCCCATGCACAAGCGGTTGTGCCATATGGCAAATCAACTAAAACCATATCAACAGATTCAGGCTCAAGCTTTGGCAGCTCAATCAGGCAATCACCTTTAATAAGTTTAATCATCTTTTCCTTTTCTTCTTTTTCTTTTTATTATCCGCCAACTCTCTTGCTGTCTTTGGATTTCCTAAAATATAATGTTCACAATTTATATCTTCTATCACGTCTGGTTTAAAAAACTCTTGATGAAAATATCGGCAACTAAAAAAAACATATGTTTAGTTCACATGTTTCACATTGCTTTACATATATTTTATGAAACCATTCTTTATACAAAACTGTCACCACCGATACATAAGTGGTGACATAAATATCGACCATGAAGGTCTTGAGGATATTTTTGAAGCATGTATCTCATGAGGTTGGTTCTATTTCATCTAAATAATCAAGAAGTATTTTATGTTCCTGACTTGTAATGTTTTCCATAATTATATACCCGCAAGTTTCTCCAGTCCATCCAACATTTTTATCCTTCATTTTTTTATTAATTGCCAGAACATTTCTGTTTCTTTCTTCTTCAGAATAAAAATCAGAAAGCACTTTATGTTTTCCGAAATAAGAAATTGGTTTTCCTGCAAGATTTGTCATTTTACACAATGCCTTTCGTATTCTTTCAACATTAAATTAACAACTGGGCAAATTTTCTTTTTACAAATGTTACATCTTGCCTTGCATCCTTTGTGCTTTTTTTCTACAGCATAAAGGTTTTTCCTGATAACTGTAACACAAAGGACTTGATTAAGCAAATCTTTGTTCGCTCGAAGCCATTCATTATAATCCATATCGTACTCGACACATATTGCAGGCATAGATTGGTGCGTAATGTCTCCTTTATCATGGCTGGCTGCATAATGTAAATCCGCCATCATATCTTCCATGTCTGCATATTCAACGATATCGGCGGGATGTTTCTTAGCATTCTTTGCCATTGCAGATTTCCATGTGTTGTGTGCTTCTCTCAGCAACTTAATCATAGGGTCTTTATTCTCTGTCATTATTATAGCTCCACGGTTAAATTGAATATTCCAAATTCTGAAACGACTATAACAAAATAAAAACAACAAGTCAAGTAAAAAATCTCTTGACTTTATTTATTTTTTGTAGTAAAGTCTTTTTAATCAGACTTACTGGTTTTGTTTATTTTACAATGGAGGCAAGCAATGGAAACAATTTGTGTAGATTGTGGAAAAGAAACAGAAGAAACGTGTAAAATTTGTGGACAGCCACTTTGCGATGAGTGCATAACCACAGAACCATATAAGGAAGATTTGGTTGGGTGTTATTTTTGTCGTCAAGAAATTAAAGACGAAGATGCTGAACACGAAGATTATTTGCACATGACAGCAAAAGGAGATTGACTAATGAGTGAATTTAATCCAGAGTTATGTAAGGTCAAGGCGTTGGACTTCAATAACGCATGGTGTGAGGGTTATCCAATACCCAGAACTAATCCAAATGCTACAGTATGGTTTTTGGATATGAACGATGATAGAGGTGGTATTGTAAGAATAAAGACTGACACCATATGCAGGTGTACGGGAAGGCTAGTTGGTGGTGATCGTTTGGTTTTTGAAAGCGATTGTTTTTGTATAGACAATGAATGTTACGGGGTTATTGTTTGGGATGATGACGGTTTGTGGGAAGTTGAATACTACGACAAAAACCCTGTAGGTAAATATCTTAATATAGGATACCTAAAAGGCGGGGATTGTCTCGCTGATCTGATTAGTCTTGGCGGGTATGAATTTATTGGCAACATCCACGACAAGGGAGAATGAGCATGGATAAGAAATATAAAAACATAATCAGGCGACTACTAATCAGCATGGAATTGTGGGCATCTGAGGAGGACGGCATTCCAGATTTTGAATATAAAAAATTTGGTGTAAATCCTTATAGAGTATATATGGATGCAAAGACAAAGCTCGGTATTGATGAGGAAACAACAGTTATTTCTCACGACAAGGAGGACTAAGGATGAAGTACTACTATGTATGGGGAAACAATCCAGTAAGATTGAAATACAAAGGCAAATTATGTAACATGCTTGCAAGCGGAAAAATGGGCAGCGTTCTTATCGAATTTGAATGCGGTCACAAAATGGTAACAAGTAGAAGGGCAATCAGACTAATAAAAAAGAAAGGCAGACCATGAGAAATCCAGATGATAAAACAACTCGCCTACCCGTAAGGATACTTGGAATGATGTCTGCGGAAACGAAAACAAAAACATTTACCGCACCAGTAGAGATAACTCCGCATGAGGACGGAGAGCATTGCGGAGAGTGTGGATGGCTAAAAAAAAATTTCTATTATGATTTTTATCACAAGTGTATTTTTAAAAACTGGAATGGTCGAAAGATAAAAACAACAAAAAAACTAGATACTTGTGGCACTGCAATATATTTTTTTATTCGACACAACCAATGCCTTGAGGCCGAACGGAAAGCAAAGGTCAGCGGATCAAAAGAAGCTTGTGCTGAAGATATGTATGATATGCTAGAAAAAGTTGTGCCTGCACTTGATAAATTATACAAATTTGTAGCTATCCAAACGAATGCTATGAAATCACACAACCCGTTTGCTGACAAAATCAACGCACTACTAAAGAAAGCACGAGGTGAATAATGCCTACAGTTGATTTAGTATTTAGGGATTTGCCGGATAAATTTGAGTGGGTGGAAGGTTGTATCGGGAATAACAGGATTCATTTCAATCTTGCTTTAGGAAACTTTGAGATACTTTTAAGACACACTATGCACCCGTTTGGTGATGGATACGGATGGCTTTCTTGTTTATATATGTTCGGGTCTTCATTTAATATGGACAGAGAACCTTTTAATATAGACTATTGCGACACTCCAGACGAGGCCAAGCAAGCTTTTGAAAAATGGATAAGAGCCAGGGAGGTGAAGTAAAATGAGGGATTACGTTGACGTTTGCGTTGACTACAACAATAAGTGCTGTGTTTAATTGATTATTATCTGGATAAACGGAGGATATAATGGAGTTTGAAACAGTTTGTGGATTTCAAAACATAACACATAAAAACTTTACAATATATTTCAAGGAAGAAACACAGAAATACGTTCAAAAAACAATAACAGATATAGACGACAATGTTGACAAAATGTGTAGAGATTTGGGATTTTCATTTAAAAAAGATATGTTGATATATATTGTTGACAACGGGCTTGACTTTGAGCGTGCGTCTGGGCTATATTCAGAAGACTTGACCCATATTGTCGGTGTTGCCCAGCACGGCATTGATTCAGTTAAGATAGTTATAGCAACTTATGGACAAGATTTTACAGAAACGCTGCTACATGAAATTTCTCATTCAATAATAGACTACATGGTGTTGGCAAACATACCTATGTGGTTCAAGGAGGGAATGGCTATGTGGCATTCAGGAGAAAGAGTTTGTGGGCTTATCCCATCGCTTACAAATAATGAACTTTATTCAACAGAGCGTCCAGAAGATATACAAGATGTATTAAATGTTTGTAAGTCCGGTTTTTCTCTTGTTGAATACCTAATTAGAAAAGAAGGAATATGCTCTGTATCAGACCTAATGGACTGTCTGGTTTTTGGAAATGGATTTGCGTGTTCATTCAAGATGGCGTTCGGAGAAAGTATGGAATCGCAGTTAAATAATTGCATACTAGATTCTAAGATGAATTTCAATGATTCAATATGGTTTGATGAAAAAGACATTGTTTCTATCTCTATAAATCTAAGGGTGGAAAACAACGAAGGAATTGCCATATAGAAAAACTTGACATCTAACACATTTGCATGTACTATGTAGGTGTGTTAGATTGTTAAGAGATTTGAAATGGAATTAGAGCAAGAGTTAGAAAATCAAAAAGTAGAAGTTACCGACAAGGACAACTTTGTTGTTGTAAAAAACAACATAGAAGCCGCCATCGGTCAGGCTATAAGAAAAAAACGTCCAGATTTCAGAGAAAAATATTATAGGGCGGCTTGGGATTATTGTCTCGACCCAAGAATATCAACAGTTCAAAAATCAATGAAATTAAAATCTCTTGAGTTGGCATTCAAATACGTAAACAAGGGGCTGGTTAGGTCTAGGCTTAGTCCAATTAAGGAAATACGCAACGAACTGTTAAAGCACAAGATAAACTATCTTGAACGGTCATATGGGAAATCTTGGGCAGATGTAGAAAATAATTGGCTGGTGATATATGATAGCCAGCAGCAGCTCGCATCTCAAATAACAAACATGTTGACAAAAATATTAAGACAAAACGGGTTTGACGACAAGGTTGTAAAGAAAGCTAAAAAGATATTTGTTTCTGGAAACATAAACCCAGATGACGAACATAATATTGACGGTTTGGAAAGTAAGCCACAAACAATAGAAGAACTTGAGAAACAAAAAAACGATCTTGAGTCAGACATAATTTCCTGTTCAGAGAAACTGTCAATAAAAGAGCTTAAAGTTGTAACAGAAATGTTAAACTCAGTTGTGTCAACTTCAAAGAAAATACTTGAGGCACAAAACATGGCTTTTGGCGGAGCAGATGCAAGAAGATTGATAGAAAAAGAAGAATTTATAAAGAACATGGCAGTTAAATATGGATTTGACATCAACGACATTGAAAATATTTATTCAAATGTAATTGATGCCAAGAAACAGTCTGACGGTAGCTGGGAGTAATAAAGAGTAAACGTCAACACTGGCTATAGCACTTAGAGCCAATGTGTTGTCATTTAGGTCGCCTATCACCAGTCTTTAACTCCCTTGGGTTAATTGCTTTTCTTATTTATATAGGCACAGGTTGCAAGATTTTCTATATTCTTATAAATTAGATCAAGATTTTCTTGTCTATCGTCATCAATATCAATTTTTGTTATAAAAAACTCTATGTCACAAAATTTGCAACTCTCTTTTTCTGTCATCTGCAAATTGTGTTCAACATAAAAAATAGTTTTGTTTTTAATTTCTTTAACTTCTAATATTGAAAACCAATATGAAGACACGAACCATGCTATACTTTCAAGCCCGCAATTCTCAAATTTAGTTGTACTTGCGTGACTGCTTTCTAAAAATTCTCCAACTTTAATTTTCTTTTTACACTCTGCTCTTCTTTTTTCGGTCACAATAAGAATTTCAGCATTTGTTTTCTCTGTTTGTGCCGCAATTTTTTCATCAAGGGTGCGGGACAGAGTGTCTGTTTCATCCTTATTTGCATGCTCTAAATCACGTCTTAACCTTAACTTGCCATCCGAGGATAACCTATTTCGTCTCTGTATGTGAAGAAACAACCAATAACACAAAATAAATACGACACATATTGCAATAACTATATAGGCTGTTTCCATTTTAGTTCTCCTTAAGTTTAATTCGTGTCACACACAGATGTTTTTTAATCAAACTTTCCGTTTACTTTTTATACAAACGATAGTTTTCTAAAAAGTCACAAAAAGACGAGTCGCCAGATATTGCATAATCATAAGACTTTAAAATAAGCCCCAATTTTTTACACGACTCTGATAAAAACGAAACAGCATCCAGCAGTTCGTCTCTATCTTGGTGTTCTAAAATCTCGGAGTCTTCACTAGTCTCCATGTCATATTTGAGTCTGCCGCTAATACTTATTAAATTTCTATCTTCGTAATCAAAGTGTCCGCCACTCATGGCTGTTCCTTTCGGTAAAGTTTTTTAACACACTCTTTCTTGAATAAAGTATGTTGCATAGTCTCTATCGCCAGACCTCGGCAGTCTAGCAGTTCTAAGCGACTTGGTTCGTCTTAATACCAAAGTTTTATTTCCCCGTTTCAATACTTCGTGTCTCGTTCCAATAAAACTTCTTTCAAAAATAATAGGAAACCTAACCCCTAGCACACTTGAAATCATTTTGTGTGCTTTTCTTCTTTCAAGTCTTTTTTCTGCCTTGTAGAGTCTCACTTTGTCACCTCGCTTTCATTAATCAATCCTGAAAATAAAATATCATAATAGCTGGTATGGAAACTCTCTTTAAAATCAGCTTTGTCGTTTATTTCGTCAATAAAATTGGGTTGACTGCATTTTGGCAAGTACTCAAGGCTAAATTTCTCGTTCATAACCATAGTGTTTTCATTTAGTAATCTGCAATTAAAGCCTTTGTTTTTACATTCTTTCAGTGCTGCTTTCAAAAGAAGTGACCTTCCAACAATCATATCACCTTTTGTTGTAAAGCCTGTTGATACATTAGTCATAGCAAGAAGCTCGTTTGGTTTATAAGTTCCATCCTTACAGTCAATGAATACCGTGAACCATTCTGACCAATATTTTTCAGCATTATATTTACTCACAGTATCACCTCCTCCGCAGCACAGTTAATATTACTAAAATATTTACCACAAACATTAAATCCTCCTAAAGTCTCATATACATCGCAAGACTCAAAGACTTGATCCGGCTTGCCATCGCAGCTTACAACTACGATTGATTGCATAGGGGAGCGGCCAGCTATCAGGAAAGCTATTAAAAGTATTATTCGCATTGGTCACCATCACAATAATCATCAGCAATCTGTGCCTCAAGCTCGTTGGCCTGTTTCTTTTCGTCACGGCCTTCGCTGTCTGAATCAATAATCTCATTGAGCTTGTCGCAAATCATACGTTGGTCTTCATGCGAATAAGCACCACCCTGCAAAATAGTAAATCTGTAACCAACAATTTCAAATTCCATCGACTTGTCTTTGAAATCCCTTGTTATTTCCCAAACACTGACTTCCGGCTTATCACAATGACTGTGGAAGTTTACCGCATAACCCGGAATTTCAAACAGGCATGAAATAGATGCACGTTTGTAATTAAGTTCTGCACTTACTATCTTGTAATTTTGTACCGCCTCTTGCATTCTTTCAATAATTTTCATTTGTATTACCTCCATTAGTTGTTGTTCCAAATTTTAGATTATTCTGATTTTGGTTTTAGCCCAGATAAATTCCACGAATGGCAATCCATAACTTGCTTTCGCCATTCTTTATCTGTAACACCCTTGGCTCTTGCACTGTGACGATTTTCATAATAAACAACTTCTCTTTCTTTATCGCTATTATTTTTTTGGTTTTTTTCCTCAAGATCGGTAACTTTCTTTTCTAATCTTTCAAGTATTGGAATTGTGCTTTCTCCACCATCCCTAAAAGATATTTCTGAGGAGCTAATTATTTTAATTATTGGGTCTTCTTTGCTTTGCTCAAGCTTGCCACCATTCTCCAATAGGCCAATAATAGAAGATAATGCTTCAATAACCGAACTTGTCGCCTCTATAGCAATTCTACTAGAACCATAGTTTGTGCTTTCAATAACCACCATCATTTTTTTATTCATCTTTTTCTCCTGTTCATTTAAGTTATTCACATCCCACTAAATCAACATATCCTTCATCGTGGATATTTGTAATTTTAAGATTATAATCTGTTCCGGGAACATTTACCGTATCCCCAACTTCATAATCGTCTAAATCTGTAACATTATCTTCTGGATATACGCTACTGAAACAATAATTTCCTATAACCAAATCTCCACAAAGTTCGTCATCAAAGTCAAGATTTAATTCAACTGCTTCAAGAAATGTCATTGTCTGCATCTTTCCAAAATACAGGAATTTGATTTTTGTCATAATGCCCTGCACTCCAATAAGCATTTTTACCTATCCTGCCAATCAGGTTAATGTCAAATAGAGACAAGACAACATCTTTTGCTTCATCAATGGAGATGCAGTTTGTCCAAAAATGTTCGTGGCGTTCTAGCTCTGGGTGTCTCTCGTTGTAATTTTCGATTATCATTATTTTTTTCCTTCATTCGTGTCCTCGTCAGATTCGTAATCCCTGCCATATAATGTTTCATCAATGTCGCCATCAACAAACAATCCAGACAGATCATCAAACATGCTTTCTCTATCCATACTTTTTACAAAATCATCATATTCCATGTCTACCACCTTTTTAAATTAATGTCAAGGTAAATTTTGGTCCTGTGATTCGTCACACAGATACAACTCGTCACTACCAAAAATTTCTTTGATGTCATTATCCATATCTGTGCTGTCTATCATTCCAACATAGCTTTCTACGTAATTATCCATGATATTCTCCTTTTGTTTTTTTAAGAACTAATTATCAGTGGCCGTTTTCTATTATAAACTCAATTATTTTTTGGTATTCATTAATTTGTTCTTTATCGTAATCATTTTCAACACCAATTTTTTTAAAGTCACTTCTCCATTCAGCGAAAGAGTGGACTTCACATCCTATTGAAATAAATCCAAACTTACAATTAGTTGCCGCATGAAACGACCCTTGTATATATAATGGGCTTTTTTCCCATGCATCACCATATACCCGTGCATCACCATATACCCGTGCATCACCAGATACCCGTGCATCACCATATACCCATGCATCACCAGATACCAGTGCATTACCAGATACCCATGCATCACCAGATACCAGTGCATTACCATATACCCGTGCATCACCATATACCAGTGCATTACCATATACCCGTGCATCACCAGATACCCATGCATCACCAGATACCCGTGCATTACCATATATCCGTGCATCACCAGATACCCGTGCATCACCAGATACCCGTGCATCACCATATACCCGTGCATCACCAGATACCCGTGCATTTGTTGATATGTGTACGCTTAAATCAATTTCAACAGAAACCCCGACCCATCCACCAAGTTCGCCGTTTTTGTTTCTCCATCCAAGGTGTAGTTCCCCGCCAAACAATTTCTTTAATCCTGTTTTGCCAAATGTTTTTTTTGTCATAATATTAATCCCTTTCAGTTAAATTAAATTCGTGTGACACAATGTGTTTTTCTTATATATACAAAACCCATCATTTGTAAAAGAGTGTTTGCTAAAAACTTCAAAATGCTGGTTGTTTAAGTTTTTTGGCATTAATTCGTATTGCTCCCAAGAATCGCACCCTATAAATAAAACAACTTCACATTCGCTTTCTATTGTCCACTCAGGAGAAAACTCAAAGCCTGAATCTACCTTGCTATTATCTTTTAGCCTCATTTGAAGAAACCCTTGAAACTTCATAATTTATTCTCCTATAGTTAGACAATCCACATGCTGACACCAACCAAATGATGCCAGCAAATTGAGTGTCTAATGGTTACAAATATTGTCTAGTGTATTCACTAATTCGTTAGCCCTGTCAATAGCTCCACTTGCAATTTCGCAATATACTTTGCACCAATGAAGGGGGAATTGTTTTGACAAAATACTGAAATAAGGAATTGAAATGTTGCCAGACTCCTTACCACTAAACTTGTATGTTCCGTATACCTCAACACGTCTATCGGTAAACACATAATTATAATCATCTTTTGACGTGGGGATTTCTTCACAATCGCACCGTTCGTCCTGATTAAGATGTTTAATTATATCCCTGATTCGTGGTTCGTGCTGTTTAATAAATTCTTGCTCTTTTGATCTTAATTCGTGCGATATGGACACTAAATCTTTTATTAAATTATTCATGCTTATTCTCCTGATAAGTTTTCTTCAAACTGTTTAATAACATTCTCTACTGGCTCGCCACTGTAACAGCAAACAGTAGATATAAGCGAATCATTTTTATATAATCCGAACATTGATACATCAGAATTATAGTGGCATTCGTAATCACCATCTTTTTTTCTATTGAAATATCCCTCTACTATGGTTTCATTTTCTTGTCGCTCTAATCGCTCTCGTGTTTCAGGTTTCATGATAATTATCCTTTTTTAAGTTAGTCAATAACTCCACATATCCACACTAGCAGTTAACTAATGTGGATAAATTGAGATATTAACTTATGCGTACTGGCATGATAACACAATGAAAACCATCAGACTTGATTGAACAAGGTGATAACTCATCTGTAAATGAAAGTTCAACTTCTTTTGCAACTGTTTTGCTCAGGTATCTTTTGAAGTAATTCGTGGAATAGACAGCCTTAAGATCATTCTGCCATGTGATATCTGATTCAACAATTTGACTCATAACATTCTTGCCAAATTCGCGCAAATTAAAACTCACTTCATTGCCGATTGACTTTAAAACAAAACATCCGTTATAACTATCAAGAGTTTTGCCAACCTTTTCAATTTTAACTAATGTTTTCACAAGGCTTTTCGGATTTGCACAAAATGTTTTGTCCGACTCTCTTGGAATTACCATATTATAATCAGGATAATCACCATCAATCAATCTTGACCATGCTGTAATATTGCCACATTCAAATTTTACGCTTGTATAGTCGAGAGATGTTTCATAATTGCCTTTTGATACCGACAAGACTGTGCAAGAGTCATCTTTTTTCGTGCAAGCTATAAACAATTTGATAGCTTGCCTTGTAACAATGATCTGTTCCATTTCACCTTTACAGTCAACTGTGGAATGTAACAAGGTGTATCCATCAGTAGACACCATAACAAGTTTACCATCAACTTTTTCAAATAACATTCCATTCAAAAACACTCTTGGGTCATCATTGGCAATAGATTCATAGTGTGGAAGTAAATGTTTATACAATTCGCTTGAAAACATTATATCAATTTCTTTTGACTCACCAAATTCAACACTTGGATATTCACTTAAATCACCATCAATTACAAGTTTAATCGGTGATTCGTTTTCGCCAGTAATAAGCAATGTATCATCAAATTTTTCAATCCGAATGCTACCCTTGTTTGCAGTTTCTACCAAGGCATAAAGTCTTGTGAAGTCAATAAGGCATTCACCTTGTTCAAAGCCTTTACCAGAAAAGTTTGCAGTTACAATATTGTCAAGGTCAGTAACAGTAATTGAAAAGTTAAATTCGCTGTCAACTTTCAATTTAGCTTGTTTAAGGATTGGCAATGATGTTTTTGTGTTAACCACCAATTTGAGTTTTTTTAATTCTGCCAATAATTCGTTTTTCAAGATGCTTGTTTTCATAATAGTTATCCTTTTTAAAAGTTTTGTAACACTCCATATGCTACAAGACAATTATACACAATTTAATTCGTATGTCAAGAGTTTTCTTTTATTTATATCCATTTTCTTTCAAAACGTCCATAGCCTTAATTCGTGTTACATTGCATTTTCTAAATTTAATATCCAGAAAATCGCCACCGATTATCATTTTGCTTGGTCGGTCGGTAGCAGCAAATATTGATTCACCATCTCTTTTTACAATAACATACCCGTTTTCTTTAGATAAACACCATTTCATAACTTGCATCAATTCGTTAAAATTTTATTGAAAATGCAAATCCAACAATCAAACAAATCATCGCAAATATCGCCGTGTAATTCGTGTCCTGAATAGCGTTCAATATCATTATTAAATGCTTTTAAAGTCAATTCAGCATTAACTTCGTGGGCTACATATAAACTTAACCTAATCGCTTCGTACATTTTTTCGGTATACATGTTTACTCCTTTCAAAATTAAATTACCAAGCGACAAGGCTATCAAATAAATAACCTTGCCTATCGTAAGCTAATCTTTTTCTGGCTTATTCTCCTGTAAGTGCATAGCGTGCTGATTTTGCGGCATCTTGTTCTATTCTTTCTTTAATCATTCGCTTGGCAGTTTTCAATCCGGTCAAAATTCCGTAATGATGTGCCGCAAGGATATTAGACTCGTGGTCTTGTTTTTCCTAAAATTCAATTTTTTTCTTTACTTCTGCCAGTAGATTTTTCATAATTATACCCCTAAAAATTATTCTTGAAACTTGCACAGGTAATCATTTAAAATTTCTGTTACCTTTTCAATCCCACCATATATTTCATAATAGATTGATTCGTCACCAACAAGTATTGATAATCCGCTGATGTTTTCATCTTCTTCAACACCTTCCGGACACGGGTCAACATTAAAACCAAAGTCATCCGCCCAGCTTAGGCAATATAATCCATTAAAAAACGTCCAATTTTTAATGGATATTTTTTCGTCATACTTTCTGGCCTGCTTAAGAAACCCAACTCCGTTTTGCAATGCACCTTGAAGCGTATCAGACGGGTAAAAAGTTGCTCCACTAACAAGCACCAAATCTAAATTTTTTTCATCGCCAAAACACAAATCAAGCTCAAATCTATGCTTACCATAATTATCTGCACTAAACTCTCGTATATTAACAAGATTGTGTCCATTTACTACAAGTGTTAATGGAAGTCCCCGAACGTCTGAAATATATTTAATTTCTTTAGTTTCTTTTTTGACTTCTAACAATAGATTTTTCATGATTATACTCCTTTTAAGTTATCTTAATTCTGAATTTCTTGACGCACCAAAAACTTTTTCTGAATCATATCTAAACAATATTTTTTTATCCATTTGTCGCCTCTGACAATAAGTTTGCTTTAATTTTGTTAAGTAAATCAAGGGCTTTGTTAATTGAATTTACTATAACTTCCTTATCAAGTTCATCATATACGCTATCCAGAACTGATCTATAGACAGAACGGATGTGATAGCAATCACATCCACTAGTGGCTGTGACAACACAGCGAAAACAATCAACTCCACCATTCCCTTCACGGTAGACACCGCATATCTCACAGCTATCCCTAAATGCTGATATTAATTTCTTCCTATTCCCTCCCAAAGCTAATGTTTTCATCAGTTCGTACTTGACAATACTTTTGTCTACTGCAATAAGCAGTTCGTTATCTTTAATGTCCATTATACACTCCTATCTAATCGGTTAATTCGTATTCAGCAAGGTCAAAATCACCTGAGATATCAAACATATCACTAACACCGTCTAATATATCGCCACCATCTAAACTTCCAATAAATTCGTTATACTCATTCATTTTGATTCTCCTTTGTAGTCAATATTATAAAAGCATTCACTTAAATAATCAAGCAAATCATCAATAATGCAATCGTCTGCACTAGAGCCATTATTCATAACTAAAATATCAATATTCAATCCAGACAAACTGGCAGAAATTACAATTTTCAAACCGATAAATCCATCATAGTATCCATCGGCATGCATATAGTGGAAGTCAGTTAAAATAATCAATTCGTTTTCACTGCAATCATCTTGTGAAAAACAAACTTCACAATCTAAACCACTACCGCTAGGCAATAGCTTTTCTAGTTCGTTTATTTTCAATTCGTGTTTATATTCCCAGTCTGAATTGCCTGAATTTTGACAATTTCTAATAGCTACAATCAAGCTTGAAATTCTTGAATAGTATTGTAATGACATAATATCTTCCTTTTCAAAATTCGTGTTATTAAAAAACTCACTAACAAGCACTAGAAAACTAATGCCTGCTATCAGCATTTTAATCTATTGATTCTGGCAAGAGTCTGTTTAATTCGCTTTTAAGAAGTTTGTCTTCGCCTCTCATTTTCAAAATACTGGCTATTACTTCGGTTTTATCGTAACTGTAATTATCATACAACAAGTCAAAAGTCATATAATCAGTTCCATTAATCGTAACTAATAAAAAGACAGGGCTATCGTAAAACAAGTTATGACATTCTTTTCTTAAATCAGCAAGGGAAATTGCATTCCCAAAAACTTCAAGACATTCTTTAGAGTTAACATATATCGTAGCATAATCGCCTTGACAATAACCTATTATTTCAACCTTTTCGTAATTACAACTATCATCATAATCACTTGACAAATTGCCATAGTCAACATAAAGCCAAGAATTACTCCCCTTTTCTGGTAGGGAAATAAAACTTTCAATAAAATTACTTCTACCCAATTCGTGATCGTGGTCAACTTCTACTTCGATATCAATTCCGCACTCGCTCTTGGTAAAATTAGATGTTTTCATAATCTTTATCCTTTTTTAAATTGTCAATCTACAGTGAATTATATACTAATGATTCGTGCTGTCAAGTAAATAATTAAATTAATTCGTATCCAACCAAAAAATCATTAATTTCTGCAATTACATTTTCAACTGGTTCACCTGAATAGCATGATATACTATGCACAAGTTTTTCATTCCAGTAAATCCCATATTCAGACATTGTATTATACCAATAGCACTTACAATTATCCGGCAATGCCTCGTTTATTTTAGCTTCGTTTTCAAATATTGACATGATACACTCCTTAGTTGTTATCTGTCTCTGCAAATAAATCCGCCTTCGCTATCATTATAGTTAGTTTCAATATTATATAAATCACAGTATCCTGCTTGATTCAAGTCGCAGCCCACACACTCATTGACATACTGTGAATAATAACTCAATTCGTGACGCATTATCATTGGTTTTTGCCAGCATAGCAAATTATTAAATCTGCCAAAACAATAATCTGTTTTGCCTATAGTTTCAAACAACTTCCCAGAATTATCAACATAAACACTCTTGTTAATTTTCATAATTCGTACCCCATATCATCCGATTCTAAAAAAATTTCCAAGTTAATCAGTTTCATAATAATTATCCTTTTTTAAATTGTCAATCTACAGTAATTATATACTAATGATTTGTGTTGTCAAGTAAATAATTATTTTACTAGTGTTTTGTGCGTTAGCCACTGCCCTATTCCAAATGTCGTGTATGGCTTTAAATGCATCGTGCCAATTATTTCCATCAGACAAATGTTCCCACCATTTAGGCAAAACAGACTTGTCAAAAAAAGATGATTCAAAATCATAGTCCACGCTATTTTTTAAATTTGCAAAGCTAATAGGGTACTTAGGGGTATTGTTATCCAAAGCCCAAGCAAAACAAAATTTTTCATAAGCCTTTATCAATGCCGGGTAGATGTCATTTACAGACCAAAGATAATCTTGTTTTTTATCAAGATAATCAGGCATTGAACAATTAAATTTCCTTCTTGCCTTAAGTAATTTGCCAAATTTCTTTATTGTTTTTATTTCCTGTTTTGTCAACATAATTCGTATCCTCATAGTTAATTTAATTCGTTAATAACAACCCAAAGTTACCAAATGTTACAGTATAATAAACAATATCATATACTTAACTCAAATAAAAAGTGTAACTTTTGTGAAGTAAAATAAGTCAATTCGTTATAGCATACCACATATGGTGTACAATTCGTAACACACTACACTACATATGGTATAGCCAAACTATACTAAAAAATACAGATTTAACCAGTGATATCAAATAAATCTAATATATTACACTGCCGTTCGTCTCATATATCCACCAATCCGTGACAAATTTTCACGGTTTACCAAGGATTAAGCGGATAATTCGTGTTTATGTTGCATAATCAACGGAAATTCGTGTTATATTCCGTTTAATCCTTGGTATTATACCGTAATTTATACATAATTATATACAAACTATAGGCGTTTTCACGGGATAACACTTTTTTCTGTTTTAAAAGAGCAGTTTAATTCGTGTTAGCAAATATCTCTCATTTTTGCAGAAAAGTCACACAAGTATTCCCCAACAATTTCACCGTCCCAAAAGTCATCCATTGTTAACACCCCTTCGTGTGATAGATTAAAGTTTTTATCGTATGAAAACGCTTCCTTTTTCGCCTCGTTAAACAATTTATCGCTTTGTTGTTTGCTCAATCCAAAAGAACAAGCAATATCCTTAACTGAAATTTTATACATTTTGTTTTAATCCTCAGTTCGTGTTAGGTTTAATTCGTCTCAATTCGTGTTATAATTCGTTATACATTTCAATTCGTGTCCAATTCGTGTTACATTTTTCAAATGTCACTGGCACACTGCTATTCAAATGTCACTGCTCTGCTGTCCTTTGCCCAAATGTCACTCTCGCACTGTCATTGACATTTTTGTCATAGTACGCAAATTTTGCACGACATTTCTGTCATATGACAAATCTGTCCGACATTATTTTGACGCTACGACATTTCTGTCATTGGCACGAATTTTGCTATTGCATTTTTTATGCCAACAATTATTTTTGGTTTTGACCAAACTCAATTCCGAAGTCAAACATACTTTTGGCAAGTTCAAAGCCGAGCTTGCCCGAATCGCATCTTAGCAGATAATCACCTCCTTTTGGATATCTGCCGAGGAAGTTACAATTAAAATTATTGTCAAGACTTCTTGCCAAGTCAACAACATACTCAAAGCCACACTCAAAACCAATAAAATAGTCTTGCATTTTTTTTACTCCAAAGTTTAAAAAATAGAATCATAACTTTTGATTATACATAATAATCTATGAATACTCCATCATAACTATTCATAGATTGAATAGCCCAAGATAAAAAATTATTGTCAAGAGTTTCTAAGACCTCGCTTTTTGACTGACCGATATAATCAAAAAAACCTTGCTCCTCATCCTGCAAAGCTTCTTTGATATCATCGAACGATAAAAATGAAACCACCGCAATATATTTCCCTGCGTGATTGTATTGCATCATAACCGTTTTGCCTGTTATCGGATTTCTAATACAGCCTTGCTCATGCAAAGAGACAATAGCGTCAATATCTGTTTTGTCAGTGAACAACATTGTTTTTACTCCTTTTGTTATATTGTCATATTGTCAAGATTGAATTGTATCTGATGGCCAGCTATTTTTTTATAATCACAATCGCATATCAAGGCATAATCACGCCTTGACAAGCCTTTTGTTCTTATATCCGAATTGATACCTTTATTGAATAAGTACCATTTAAAATTCATAAAATAAACTAAACTTGTATTTTTTTTAAACTGATATTCTAACATTTTTTTTATCCTTTTTAAGTTGTTAAACGATCATCTAAGTATGATTATATAGTAATGATATCGCTTGTCAAGCTTTTTTTTTGCTTTTATTTAATTTATTTTGCTATGACATTAATGTCATATATAAGTGCGAGTGTAAAGTAAACGGTACACAAAACCGAAACGATATCGACCACCAATAGCAAGGTGATTTGATGTTTTGATTAAATAAAACGATATCAACCACCAATAGTAACGATATCCGGCCGCCTAAAATAAAAACCGGATTGTAAACCAAACTTGACACAAAACAGCCTAAATTGCCATAATGTCAAAATACCAAGTCGATGGGCAGAATTGACGCGGTGTGTATACCTATAAGGTACATTATGCATAGTCAAACCACGACATTTTTGTCAATTTTAAAATCCATGCCAAGATGCTTTACTAAAGAATTGAGATAGTAAAGTTTAGTTTACAACTTGTCGG
>Ga0075123_10000072_pt1 | contig 46651 bp, 19 predicted proteins | sample AntAceMetag02UKX_FD_69808 | JGI IMG/M metagenome (GOLD analysis project Ga0075123, IMG submission 69808) | Saline lake microbial communities from Ace Lake, Antarctica - Antarctic Ace Lake Metagenome 02UKX | ecosystem: Environmental > Aquatic > Non-marine Saline and Alkaline > Saline | place... | reverse complement strand
ATTTATTTACAAATTGGCAACACGAAAAAAGCTATAAATGAAGTCAAAAAACTTTGTAAAAAATTCCCTCAAGAAAGTCGTTTCTATTCCATTTTAGCGGAGTTATATTTCTCAAAAAACATGGATGAAAAAGGCTTGAAAACATATGAAAAAATTGCTGAAATAGATCCTCAAAACGAGTTTATCCATATTTCATTATCTGATTATTACAGAAAAAATGGTGAAAAGAAAAAGGCTTTTGAAGAGTTAAAACTCGGTTTTGCAAATCCAGCACTTAATATCAATACAAAAATTCAGATACTGACTACTTATTATACGGTTTCAGGATTTTTTATTAAAAATGAAAAACAAACCAGCGAGCTAACAAAAATATTGATAAAAGTTCATCCAGAGAGCCCAAAACCGTATGCAATTATGGGAGACCTTTATTATCAAAAGAAGAATTATAAAAATGCTCGTGAAGAATATTTTAAAGTTATCCGCCTCGATAGTAATAATTATTTTGTTTGGGAGCAAATATTATTTACCGAGTCAAATTTAAAAGATTATAAAGCAATGCTTAAAGAAAGTACTGTGGCTATTGAGTTTTTTCCACAACAGCCTTTGCTTTATCTTTTTTCCGGATTGGGAAATTACCAGTTAAGAAATTTTGAAGAAGCATTAAGGTCATTTGAATTTGGAGTTAAATTTGTTGTTGAAAACATTCCATTAAAAGTTCAGTTTTATTCATACTTAGGTGATACTTATCATGAAATAAACAATTATGATAAATCTGATGATGCTTATGAGAAAGTATTACAAATGGAACCGGATAATTCTTTGGTTTTAAATAATTATGCATATTATCTTTCTTTGCGAAACGAAAAACTTGAAAAAGCTGAAGAAATGTCAAAGAAATCAATAGAACTTGATAAAGAAAATTCATCAAATCTGGATACTTATGCATGGATTTTGTATAAATTAAATAAATTTGATGAAGCGAAATTCTGGATTGAAAAAGCAATTCAATATGGAGGAGGCGAAAATGCTGTTGTTTTGGAACATCTTGGAGATATTCTTTATAAATTAAATAAAAAAGAAGAAGCTTATAATACCTGGGAAAAAGCAAAAACCAAAGGAAAAGGATCTGAACTATTGGAAAAAAAAATAATGAATAAGAAATTATATGAATAAACGTTTTACAAAATATATTTCATTTTTTATTGTAGCATTTTTAGTGCTTACAATGATTTCGTGTCGTTCGCCAAAAAGCATCATAAAAGCGTCAATAAAAGAACAAGGTTCCGAGTATTTATTTACCCAGCTTAAAAAGAATGAACTAAAATATGAATGGCTTACAGCTAAAGTTAATATTGAGTACATTGAAGAGGACAAAAAAACAAATTTTGTAGCACAAATAAGGCTACGAAAAGATAGTGTAATTTGGATGTCGTTTTCACCTGCTTTGGGAATTGAAGTTGCAAGATTGATGATAACCAACGATTCGGTGAAATTTATTAACAGAGTGAATAAAACTTATTTCCTGGGGGATTATAAATTCGTTAATGATTTTTTGAAAACAAATATTGATTTTGATGTGTTTCAGTCTTTTTTGACTGGAAATGATTTTCAGTTTTATGAGAAAGCAAAATTTAAAGCTTCAGTGGATAATCATCAGTATAAATTAGCTACTACTTCAAGACATAAATTAAAGGAGTTTATTAAAAAGTCGGACGAAAATCCTGTTGTTTTTATTCAGAATATTTGGCTTGATCCTGAAAATTTTAAAATTACTGTTGTTAAAATTAAAGAAATAGAAAAAGAAAATAAAAAGCTGGAAGCTTATTATAATAATTTTAAATTGATTGACAAACAACTTTTTCCGATTGATATTGCTTTTAAAGTTTCAGCTGAAATTGATATTTTTATTGATATTAATTTTTCGAAAATCGTATTAAATAAATCTAAAAGATTTCCGTTTAAAGTACCGGAGAAGTATGAGAAGATTTATTGACATGTTTGATTTAAAAAGTAAAAATTTGTAATGATAGCAACTGGATGGCTTTTTAAATATTTAAAACTCCTGATTACAATGCTCAGAAGAATAAATTTATTTTCAATAGTGCTACTAATTTTTGCTTTACTTGCAACAAATTCTCTGTATTCGCAAGTTAAAAAGGAAAAATTAGAAGAAGAAAAAGAACGCATCGAAAAAGAAATTCAATTTACTAATAAGCTGCTAAGCGAAACAAAAAGAAGTAAAAAAAACTCACTTAACCAACTAATTATCTTAAGTAAGAAAATTTCGAATCGCGAAAAACTTGTTTATACAATAAATCGCGAGATGAATAATCTCGAAAATAAAATCACCTCCAATGAAACCGAAATCCGAGTTCTTACCAAGGATTTAAAAAAGTTAAAAACCGAGTATGCAAAAATGATTTATTATGCATTTAAAAACCGAAATGCATACAATCGAATTATGTTTGTTTTTGCATCAGAAGATTTTAATCAGGCTTTTCAAAGACTTAAATATTTTCAACAATACAGTGCATACCGAAGAATGCAGGCGAAATTGATTGAGAATACCCAATCAGAGCTAAATAATAAAACTATTAAACTTGAAAATCAAAAAACAAAAAAAACAAGCTTACTAAAAGAAAAAGCAGGAGAGATTAAACAGTTGAATAGAGAAAAAGAAGAACAGAATTTTACAATAAGAAAACTATCAACAAAGGAAAAAGAGCTTAGAAGTACCCTAAAAAAGAAGAGAAAAGAAGCAGTAAAACTCGAAAAATCAATAAAAAATATTATTAATGCTGAAATTAAAGCTGCTGCCGAAAGAGCACGAAAAGCTAATGAAACAAAAAAATCAAAAATAATTGACCTTACTTCGGAAGAGTTTGAATTAACAAATAGTTTTGTAGAAAACAAAGGAAAACTGCCTTGGCCTTCAGAAAAAGGAATTGTTTCCGGTACATTTGGCGAGCATAAGCATCCGGTGCTTAGAAAAGTGAAAATAAAAAATAACGGCATTGATGTTTTAACAAAAAAAGGAGAAATGGTGAGGGCAGTTTTCAATGGAACTGTTATTAGCGTTCGGGCAATTTCGAATACAAATACCGCCATTATTATCAGGCATGGAGAGTACTTTACTGTTTACTCAAATCTCGACAAAGTTTTTGTAAAACGAGGTGATAAAGTTCAAATAAAACAAGAAATAGGAACAGTATTTACAAATCCTTCCGACTCAAAAACAGAATTGCATTTTGAAATTTGGAAGGGGAGGAGTTTACTTAATCCTATTTATTGGGTTGTGAAGAAAAATTAATCGGAGTACTTTTTCCACTTCTCAAATCATCATTCGTTAATCGACATTCGATATTCTGTTTTTAAATATCGTTTCCAGAAATCCTCCAGATTTTTAAAATCTGGAGGATTTTGTTTGATGTAAAAAACATTACCGCATAATAACACATTTCCTACTAAAGACTTTTCCCCCTGTTTTAAGCCTGAAAAAATAAACTCCGCTACTGAGAAGCTTCCCGCTATTATTTGTTCCATCCCAGATTAGTGAATGATTACCTTTTGAGAAATTACCGGAGTTTATTAATGACCTCACCTTATGTCCATTGGAATTTAAAATACCCAGACTAACTGAATTATTTTTATTTATATAAAAACTGATTTTTGTTTCATTTATAAATGGATTCGGATAGATGTTTATAAATGGGCTTTTTATTTCAAAAAGCTCTTTCTGATAAAGATAAGTGTCCACCAACAAAGAAATAGGAATTATTGTTTCATTGTTAAAATTATCCGTAATAAGAAGCTCACAGGAATAGTCACCGTCCGGCAACGACATTGTATTAAAAATTATAAAAAGTTCATCAGAACCGCCGGAATTAATTGTACCGGATAAAGTTTCAAGAGTAATACAGTTATTGATTTCACCTAGATTAATAAAATCAACATCAAAAAATAAAATATGAGGTTCAGCACCGTAAATATCTCCATGAACTTCAGCAGCTACCGAAAAATCTTCAATGAGAGAAGTGTCAGCATGACCGTAAACTGTTGCTATTGCAGTTTCATTTCCTTTTATCACCCCCCATCCATCAGGATTTTCTCCATGCCAATGGATGCTGGCACCGTTTCCTGTAATTGAATCGTCAAGAAGTTCACCAAGTGAACCACCTACAAAATTTGTTACCGAATCAATTACTATTCCTTCCGGGAAATTCATATAAATATCCCTTATCCATTCGTTATCATCACTGGCATTATAAGTGGTGAAAACCCAAAAAAAGCTTTGTCCTGTATTTTGATATTTTTCAGAACATTCGAGATATGATCCTCCAATACACCTGTCCTTTTTATTATCCTTATGTTTTTGTTGAGGTGTATAATCAACATGAATTTGATAATCAACTTCGCCGAAATCACTAAAACTTGAAATCAAAAGAGTATCAATTTTTATCGAATCAGGTGTCATTTCTTTATTGATTTCTTCAGGATTAAAAATTAAATTATGAGCAATATCAATCCCCGAAGGAAAGCAAATTGTATCTATCCAGACGCAATCAAAATAATTGCTTACACTGTGATCTTTATGAAACTTCCATTCAAAACGATGATAACCGACAGAAATTGAATATGTTTCCTGACCCCATTCCAATTGACCATCCCATCTGCCCTGTTCAACATCATCAATTAAAAATGCAAGATAATCGTAGTTGTTATTATTTGTATCATCTTCGCACGAAACTTTTCTGTAAAAGCTTAATTCACTTGCGTTCTGAACATCAGTATCAATAATAAGAGAGGATTCCTGATTGTGTGAAATATTACCTGAACGTGCAGAAAAATTCCCTTCGTAAACATTATCTTCTGTAATTTTCCAGTTTTTGTTTTCATTATTTCCCCATGAAAAAAGATTAAAATTTCCACTTTCAAAATCTTCTAGAGTAAGACCGACACTCAAATTAAAAGTGTCGGAATTAATATATCCGATGTTAGTAGAAATATTTAAAACAAATTCAATTATGTGTCCAATTGGTGCATCTTCATCAACACTAATATTAAAACTTAATGGCGTAATTGAATCCGGTAGAAGTAATGGAATAAAACCGATTCCGTTGTCTATGTTAACAAAGTTGTCGTTTGATGAAAGAATAAAGTTAATATTTTGAGCTTTGGCTCCACCTGAATTTTCAATCCCGATTATAATATCCGTTGTATCTCCGGGATCAAGAATTTGGTTATCACCATCATCAACAAAAATATAATCCGATTGAATAATTGGAGCGAAAACCGTAAAAAATAAATTGCTTAAGTAAGTTGTATCTGTAGAAATAATCTCGGTTGCAATATTCAGATTGTGATAATTTGGAACCATTGGCGAAACATCAAAATTGAATCCGTAAGAAAGACAAACTGTTGCTCCATTTGGTAAGGTGCCAAAATAATCTGTACTGTCGATTAATGTAAAATTTGTATCACTTATCGAAATATTCATTAAACCATTTGTCAGATCACTGCCTGAAATATTTGTCAGAAAAACGGTTAAAAATGTATTTTCACCGTACTCAATAATTTCATCATCACCTGAAATAATCATAGGCTGCATAATTATTCCACTTGCTGAAAATTGTAATATTTTATTTGTGAAAACATTGTTATTATCCGTGGCTTTAAATTTAATGTCAATGCCGTTGTAATCTTGTAAAGGTGTTCCACTGAAAATTCCATCTTTGGAAAGAGTCATTTCAATTGGATAAAATGTTGATGAAAAATCAATAACCGAATTTTCATAAATTGTATCGTTATTGGATATTTCAGAAAATTGATAGTCGAGAGAATTTCCTTTTGAGATGCCGTTATACCAATCAATTTCGCCGTTTGTTTCTATAGTACCATAATAGAATTTAATATCTCCGGAAGGAAATAATTTTACTGCAAAATTGAGATTAGTTTCAGTTGGGAACTCGTTTATCGAAGTCTTCCAATAAAATGTTGCCCCTGATTCGTCGCCTTCGTACCATATCCCATCACCTTGTGCCGGATAAATTCTCAGATCGGTCATATATGGAGCAATACAAGAAGTCTTTTTAAATAATAAATCGCTTTCCTGAAAATATGGCCAATAGAAAATATTATCATCAAACTTCAATAAACCATCGGTATGAATAGTGATAGTATCAAATTCCTGTCCGTAAAACGGGAAAGAAAAGTCTATCGCTTGCTCAACAGTTCCATTATTATTATTTGACGGATAAAGATGATTGGCATTAATTGTTGGAAATGTTCCTGTACTTTCAGTTTCGGTATATTCATGATTAATACTCCAAAAATAAGGAGGAGTACCACCGGAAGCATTTAACTGACAACTAAAGGGTTCTCCGGAAGGAGCAGGAGGTAAATTAACATTATCAATATTAACTTTATCGTAATTAACTTGATGAACTACCGAAACCATAACTGTCCCGTTATGAGGAATTAGAATATTCGATTGACTGCAAGGAATTTCATTCACTCCGTTTGTATAATCAATTATAGAGTAACTAATATATTCACCACTACCCCAAATTTCAGGATCATTTTCATTTACAACCAGGAAGAATTTTGTATAATCACCCGGTTCAAGGTAACTAAGGAAATAAGAGATATCAAGACCAAATTCAATTGTCTTGTCTTCTTCATTTGTGCCGCCCTGCATATAATTACCACCGCCCTGAAAATTAAAGATTGGAAAATCAAATATTTGCTCAGGTTCTGTTGCAGTTGTATCTGAAGAAAATCCAACTAACACCTGAACACATTTTCTACGGCTATGTTTTAGTGTGATTTTCATTGTAAGCTGAGGCGAACAATTTTCTTTCACTTTCAATGTATTTACTGTGTTATTCCAAATGCCGCCCTGTCCGTATTCATCAGCTACAGTTTTGTACATCATATAACAAAATCCTTCATCAGCCCAATTTGGTACACCACCATAGCTGTTTACAAATTTGAAGCCTCCTATTTCCCAGTCTTTGACATTTATAGTGCCATCGTTATTAATATCAATGTCGTTTGTATATTGCCCATCGCTGTTATAATCCCAACAGATTGAATCATTCCATCCTACAATGGTTAAAGCATGTGTTGAGTTACTCCATGAAATAACAACATGTTTTCCTGCTTCCGGTGTTCCGGCAGGAAGGCTATGCAAACCAGGTTGATTTGCATAAAAACTTGCCAGTCCTCCAACATCAGAACTGTCAAGATGATCGTGAATATAATGTTTTAGATATTCAATTCCTTCCGGCGTATCTATTTTCAGCGAATAAGCTGTAGTGATACGATTTTGCATTGCATTAAAATAACTGTCGTAGCCGTTCATCCATCTTTTTTCACCACCATACGACATGCCACCATATTCAGAAACCGTTGGGTTTCCAATACTTTTCATTATTTCAATAGATGTAAAATAACTTACGCCTCCATACATATTTCCGGCATTCCAGAAATTCCATGTAAAATGAGTAGGGTATTGATTTTCCGGAACATTTCCCGGTAATTCTCTAATTCTATTAATTTCGTATGTATAATTATATCCGACCAAAGCTGCTTGACCACATGAATATCCCGCTTGGTTATACGCCGGTCTGAAATATGCTTGAGTTGAATTATCTAATTTGTAAGGAAGTAATGGGGCTTTGCTTCCCTTATAAAAATCAGGAACAGCTAATGTAGGAAGACTACATAAAAACACCGAGTCTTTCTGACTCATAACACCAAGTGTTTGATTGTAAATAATTCTATCTCTTTCCTGTTTTTGTTTTTGATATTGTGCTTTAGCAAAAAAGCTGATTGATAAAAAAAATATTAATAGCAGAGATAGTTTTTTCATTATTGATTTTTATAAAATGATTTGGAGGGCTTAAAAATAAGAAAAAAGAAAGGAATATGGAATTAAAATTATTTTTTATACTTTTTTAAAAAATAACATTTATAATAATAACATAATGTAATTTTGCAAACACAATATTAAATCAAAATTTTACATATAATAAAACTGCATTATGAAAAAGTTATTGATTCGTGATCTAACTTTAAGGGACGGACAACAGTCATTATTTGCAACAAGAGTTAAGCAAGAGCAAATAGATACTGTTTTACCATTATTTAAGAAAGCAAACTTTTATGCTATGGAAGTTTGGGGTGGAGCAGTGCCTGATTCTGTTATGCGTTTTCTTAATGAAAACCCATGGGATCGCCTCGAAAAAATTAAAACCGGAATTGGAGACTCGTCAAAACTTACTGCCTTATCTCGCGGAAGAAACCTTTTCGGATATAATCCATATCCTGATGAAGTTATTAAAGGGTTTAACGAAAATGCTGTAAAAGGTGGTATTGACATAATGCGAATTTTTGATTGTTTGAATTATGTTGACAATATGAAATCTACTATTAAGTATATTAATGAATCGGGTGGAATTGCTGATTGTGCAATATGTTATACTATTGATCCAAAATTTAGTTTTTCACAAAAATTGAAATACATTCTTAAAGGTAAAAAAGTCCCGCATAATATTTTTACAATAGATTATTTCGTTCAGAAAGCTAAACTTATGGAGCAGCTTGGTGCCGGCATTATTACTGTTAAAGATATGGCAGGCTTAATTCCTCCATCTGTTGCAGGTAAGTTAGTGCGTGCGTTAAAAAGTAATCTAAACGTTCCGGTCGATTTTCACACTCATTGTACTCCCGGATACGGACTTGCCTCTGTGCTTATGGCAATAATTAATGATGTTGATATTGTTGATACAAATATCATGAATTTTTCTGGTGGCTCAGCAGCTCCTGCTGTGGAAATTGTGCAAATATTTGCTGATAAATTAGGAATTGAAACAGGATTAAATCTAAATGCTATTGTTGAGATAAATAAGAAATTAAAAGTTATTCGTGAAGAAATAGCCGAATTCGATTCTTATAAACAATTTCCTATTGATTTTGATATTACAAAAGATAAGCTTCCTGATAATATTGATAAGCTTTTTAATAAGGCAATTGAATTTGCAAAAAATGACAAGCAAAAAAAGCTGTTAAATGCAATACATAAAATAGAAGCATATTTTAATTTCCCTGAACCTAATAAAATGGTGAAAAATGCTGAGATACCTGGTGGAATGTACACAAATATGCTTGCTCAGCTTAAACAGATGAAATTAGAAAAATTATTTCCCAAAGTATTAAGCACTGTTCCAATGGTACGAATTGATGCCGGATGTCCTCCTTTAGTAACTCCTTCAAGTCAGATTGTGGGAGTGCAAGCGGTAAATTGTGTTATTGACGCTAATAATAGTAATAATTTTTATACTAATACTTCAGTGCAGTTTGTCAATCTTGTAAAAGGTTCTTATGGGAAAACTCCTTTGCCAATTGATCCTAAGTTCAGAGAAAAAATTACCGGATCACCAAAAGAAGTGCCTTATGATACGTCAAATTATAAGAAACAGGATAATCCGACTTTAGAAGATTTTGGAGGAGTTAAAATAGCTCAAAATTATAAAGAAGAGCTGTTGCTTGAGCTTTTCCCTTCGGTAGCGGCAAATTTCTTAAAGTCTAATATTGAGAAAAAATATACTGAAGAAAAACAAAAAAAGGAAGAGGCTGAAAGAAGAAAATATGAAACTAAGCGTGCAGAATTTGAAAATCTAAGCCCTGAAGAAAAAGAAAAAGTTCTTGAAAAAGGTTTGTATAATTACGACTGGGGCACAGAGGAGAAAGAATAATAAATCCTAAAAAAGTTTTTTATTAATGAAAAAACACCGTAATAGTTTTAAAGCTTATAGGTGATTTGTGTACTTATTTCTCGTATAAGCTTATTTGATATTCAGTTTTTCTGTATTAATATTTAGTATCTGTTTGAGGTTTTTTACATATATGTTGAAACAAAAAAGAATGATTATTAAATCAGTAAGACTTTAATTTTGTGAAGCAAAATTATTTAGTCGAACTGATCCCGAGCTTAGTCGAGGGATCTCCAGGGTTATATTCCCCGTCGCTTACGGCGGGGAGCTTCATTCTTAGTTTAATTCCTCATCAAGATCATTTTTCCCCCACCACAAAATTCATTAGTTTTAATTCGATAAAAATAAATACCGGCAGGAACTGCTTTTCCTGAGTTATTTTGTGCCTCCCAAATAATCTTATGATTACCTTTTTTAAGGTTTTTATTGATGAGAGTGTTAATTTTCCGGCCGTTAATATCAAAAATATTTATTACAACTTTTGAGGTTTTTTCGAGAGAAAAATCAATAATAGTTTTATTAGTAAATGGGTTTGGGTAATTTCTGGCTGTGATTTGACTTTCTCCCGGTGACTCGTTAATACCAAAAGTATTTTGACCGACTCCAAAAAAATCAAGATATTTTTTAAAAAGCTTTGCTGAATTACTTGATGAAATGCCTGCTAATTCTCCAAAGTTAACCGAAGAAGCAATAGTTTTATAGCTCCCTTCATTATAAACCGAAACATATCCCTTTGTGGTATCCTTATTATAAAAAACTATTTCAGCAGGTGGAACAGCTTCAAAATGGTATTTATTAACTGGATTTTCTGAAGAATCTACAAACATCATATTTTCTGTAAATAAACCTGAAACACCAAACAAAGTATCTATCAAAAACCAACTATCTGGAATCACATTAATGTTAAATTTATCATGAACGGTGGTATGGATGTCTTCAGTCCACGTAGAACGTCCTTCCATATACAAATTTCCTCCGTTATCGAGGTATTCTGCCAGCATATCTCCTTGATGTTCGCTTAATTCATAATTTGAAAAATATACACCGAGATTCATAAAGATTGAATAATAACCTTCTGGGTTTACCGGAAACACAGTTGAATATTCATAAATGATATCTGAGGTGTCCATTATCGCTTGCATTTTTGGTCCTGAATGCATAAATGGATCAAGATCGAGGATAAGAAGAGGAATTTTACCTATTTGAAAAGTGAAATGTTCGGTGTTTGAAATTTCTCCATCTGAAGCGGTTATAAAAAACTCAAAATCAGGTTTGTATCCGTCGGGTGTAAATTCGCTTATTGTAATATTAAACGACTTGTAAATACTTTCTCCATTTTCAATATTACCATAAAAATTTGATGAATTATTAATAGTTATTGCCGGATCGACAGAAATTAAAGTTCCTTCAACTCCATAACTGTCACCTGTTCCAAAATTACGAACCGGAATAATAACATCAAGAGTTTCTCCCGGTTCGGGTTTATTATTATTTCCATCGGAAAACGAAAAAGAAGACATTTCCAGAATAGGAGAGTGTGCAGTAAAAAATAAATTTTTTGTTAAAGTATTTATTGAATTTTGAATGTAAAAACTTATCAAAATTGAATTTTTGTCGGGAATTGTTTCATCAATATTAAATTCTAAAATATCATTAAAAGTAAGCGTTCCGCCGGAAGGAATTGTACCAATGTTTTCAATACTGTCAGTTATTGAAATATATTGGTTTTTGCAGGAAATTTTTATAATAACATCTTCAATTTCATAATCATTAAGATTATTAAATGATGCTGAAATTAGTGCTGTTTCACCATTTTCAATAATATTATCGTTACCCGAATTTACAGAATAAGTAAAAAGTAGTCCATCAGTTGAAATCGGAAAAGACTTAACCGAAAGCAAATTATTATTATCTTTTACCTGAACCTTTATTTCGCAAGCCTGGCAAGCATCCGTTGGTGTTCCGCTTATTAATCCGCTATTTGAAATTTCCAAACCTGAAGGAAAATTTGCAGGTATTATCTTGATAACAGAGTTCAGATAGGGCTCGGTTTGTGATATGTAGTAATTTAGTCCGTCACCGCTTGAAACTCCTGTGATAGCTTTAACGGTATCATTAAAAATAAGATCACCGTAGGAAAACTCAATATTTCCATCAGGGAAAAGTTTTACAGTAAAATTTACTTCTGTATCTGGAGCATCTTTTATTGTTGTTTTCCATCTGAAAATTGCTGATTCTTCGTTTCCTTCGTACCACATTCCTTCGCCTTGATTTGAGTAAAAAATAAGATCATAATAAAAAGGAGAAATTGATGGGACATTTTTAAACAAAAGCATTTCATCAATAATATACGACCATTCGTAAGTCTCTTCAAAAAACATTAATAAACCATCGGTGTGAACTACTACTTTGTCATAATTTTTTCCATAAAAAGGAAAGGAAAAATCAATATCCTGCGAAAGATAAGCAATATCAGAATTATTTGGAATAAGCTGGTTTGAATTTATTTCAGTAAAATCATCTTCATAATTTTGTTCTCCGTAATTCATAATACTTTCCCAGAAATATGGTGGTGTGCCACCACTTGCAAGCAATTGAAAATTGTACGCTTCGTTTAAAATAACTGGATCAATTTCTTCGTTTTCGATGATGATTTTATCAAAAGTTAAAGCATGATTAACAGTCAGACAGGTTTGGTCGTTTTCGTTTATCGGAAGATAAGTAACAGGACAGGATATTTCATTAACTCCTGATGTATAATCAATAATTGAAAAATGATTGATTTTTCCTGTACCAAAATTTTCAGGATCATCTTCATCTACAAAAAGGAAAAACTTGGCAATTTCACCACTTGAAAGATTACTCAACAAGGGTGAAATATCAAGACCGATTTCAATAGTTTTTTCTTCCTCAATAGTATCGTTACCTTGCATGTAATGATTGCCACCCTGATAAGCAAAAGCAGGGAATTCAATTATTTGCGAAGGACCCATTGATGAAGTATCCTGATTTACTCCGGCTGAAATTTTTATTTTCTCTCTTGAGTTGTGCTCAATCTCAAGTTTCAGAGTTAACAAAGGATTTACATTTTCTTCAACATCAACAACATAAACAGATTTATTCCAAATTCCTCCTTCATTAGGCATTTTGGCAGCAAGATTGTACATCATGTAAACGAATCCGCTGTCAGCCCAGTACTCACCCCATGAATTTGCAATTTTAAATGCACCAATTTCCCAATCTTTCATGTCAACAATATCGTCGTTATTAATATCAATATCATTGGTAAAAAGACTGTCATTGTTAAAATCGAAACGGATAGAATCGTTGTAACCCACAATTGTAAGATTATGGTTTACATAAGACCCGAAGTTGATTAAAATATGTTTTCCTGCTTCAGGTGTATTTTCCGGCACCAAATTAACTACTCCTGTTCCAACCATAAAATTTGCAAGTCCGCCAACATCAGATTCGTTAAGATGGTCAATCAACCATTGTTTCAGAGTTCCCAAACCTTCGGGAGTTCCCGTTCTGATTTTGTAATAGTCTGAAATTCGATTATGAATCCCACTATAATACTTATCGTATCCACTCATCCAGTGTGTTTCAGCTATTGTACTCATCCCGCCGAATTCGTAAACTGTAGGTGTACCAATAGTTTTAAGTAATTCCCATGAATCAAAAAAATTCACTCCTTGATTCCAATATCCGTCATTTAACAGATTCCATGCAAAATGTGAGGGATATTGATTAATACTTGTATCGGAAGAAAGATTGCGCAAAACATTTATCTCGTAAGTAAAAGCATAACCAATACTGCTTGCTTGTCCACACGAATACCCTTCTTGTGAAAATGGGGGTCTGAAATATTTTAGTTTTGAATTGTCAAGTTTGTATGGAAGAAGAGGTGCTTTTTCGCCAAGATATGAATCTGGCATTTTAAGTTCTGGTATTTTCAGATCTCTTATACTGTCTTTTTTTGTGATGATGGTTGAATTTGGGAACCGGTCAAAATTTTTATCCTGAGCAAAAATCTGTTTTGCAAATAAAATCAGAATAAAAGATATTAAAATAATATTTATATTTTGTTTCATTATTTATTGATGATTAATTGTGCATTTGCACACAAGAAGCCAAAAGTAAACAAAAATTAAATCAGGCAAAACTCTAAATAATATTTGCAATTTATATGATAAAATATTTGAAGGATAATCAAATTTAGATTTAGGATTTTTAATTTTTAATTTTAAAACATGAAATATGTCCTTGTCCAGAACTCAAAACATAAAAACACACCTTTTTTGTAACTTTGCCATAAACACATCGTCATCTTATAGAAATGTCTAAAACTATTTTTGAAAATAAAATAATGCCGGTCAGTCAAAAGATGTATAGATATGCGTTTTCGATACTAAAGAATGCTGAGACTTCTAAAGATATTGTTCAGGAATGTTTGTTAAAAATATGGAAGAAACGTGATTTGCTTTCGGGCATTAGCAGTCATGAATCCTGGGCGATGCGAATAACACGAAATCAATGCTACGACTGGATAAAAACCAATAAGTTTACAATTGATGCTGATAATTCAAATTTTGTTTCCGATAGTTATGAAGCAGACCATGAATCAATTTTAAACGATAGCATGAACTGGTTAGACAAAATACTTAAAACGATTTCATTAAAAAACCGTGAAATTTTTCACCTTAGAGAAGTGGAAGAATTGACATATCAGGAAATTGCAGAAGTTATGTCTTTGAGCCTATCGGATGTAAAAGTATCGATTTATCGAACAAGACAGAAAATTAAGCATTCATTTCAAAAAATTGAAGAATATGGAATCGCAAATTGAAAATTTGAAACAAAAATTCTGGAAAGGAAAAACTTCTGTTGAGGAAGAAAAAATGCTTAAAAAGCACTTTCAAAACGAAAGTTCCAGTAAAACAGAAGCAGGGTTCTTTGCTGAAATAGCAAAAAGAAAAACTATTGAAAATAATAGCGAATTTTCCTTACCTCATAAAAAAAACAGGCTGATATGGCAAATTACAACTATGGCTGCAAGCGTATTAATCCTTGTTACACTTGCTTTTGGTTTGGGAAATCTCAACAATAAAAATCCGTACACAATTGATGATCCACAACAGGCTTTTGAAATCAGCCGAAAGGCATTAATGCTTGTTTCTACTAAACTTAACAAAGGAAGAACCTATTCAGCAGAAATTTATAAAATAAATGAAGTAAAACAAATTATTAATAAATAAATTTAGAAATTATGAAACGATTAACATTAATTTTAGGAATTCTTGCAATATCAATTTCAATGATGGCACAGGATTCATTCATTAACAAATATTTTGAAAAATATTCTGATAATGATAATTTTGCCAAAATTATTATCAACCAAAAAATGTTCTCCTTGTTTGCTAATTTTGAGGGTAGCAACGAAGAAGAAACTGAGTTTATGCTAGCAATAAGTAAACTCGAAGGTATGAAAATAATAGTTTCCGACAGTTGCAAAAATCCTGTAGAACTATTTAAAACTACTGCTGCGGAAATGGATAAAGCAGGTTATGAAGAACTTATGACAATTGCAGATGCAGAAGAAGATGTAAAATTTTCTATTATGGAAAAAGACGGAATTGTTGAAGAACTTATTATGCTTGTTGGTGGAAATGAAAATTTTGTACTTTTAAGCCTTTTTGGCGAAATTGATTTAAAAAATGTTTCAAAAATTGCCAGCGGAATGAAAATCAATGGTATGGAAAATCTCAAAGACTTTCATACCGAACATCAAAATGATAATGATAAAAAATAGAACCTTCATAACATTATTATTTATCTTGACGGTTTTCTTGTCTGTAAGAGGACAGGAAAACCTTTTTAAGGATTTTGCTGAAAACCATAAACAAAGAGCTTTTTGTCTTTATCCCAGCACTCTAAGAATGTTGAATATTGGTGATAATCCCGAAATTAACAATATGGTTAATGGTATTGAGAAACTGCTTATTTATAAACTGGATTCCGTTAGCAAAGCTGACAAATTGTACCGTGTTATGATTGATAATTTCAAATCAAACGGGTTTGAAGAATATGTATCAGTTTATGGTGGTGGTAATGATATGTTTTTATTAAGCAGTGAGGGAAAAAAAGACAAAGAATATGTTGGAGTTATAATTCAGGCAGATATCTCGATAGCATTTTTTATGAAAGGGGATATTAGCTGGGAAGAAATCCCCAAAATAATGAATAGTATAAAAGAAGGTGATTTTATAAATATTTTAGATCTTAATCTTGCACAATTTGAATAGAATCCTTGAAATAAAAAACCTTTCGAAGAATTTTGGAAAGATAAAGGCAGTACAAAACTTAAGCCTAAACATTTTTCCCGGGCAGGTTTTTGGAATACTCGGACCAAATGGAAGTGGTAAAACAACTACTCTGGGAATGATATTGGATGTTGTAGCACCAACAAAAGGTAGTTTTCAGTGGTTTGATAAAATGCCAAACGTTGAAGCAAGAAAAAAAATCGGAGCTATACTGGAAACCCCAAGTTTTCTGCCTTATCTCACTGCAGTACAAAATCTTAAAATTGTCGCTCACATAAAAAAATCAGGTGAAGACCGAATAGATACAGTCTTGAAACAACTTGGTTTAATTGAAAGAAAAAATGATAAATTCAAAACCTACAGTCTGGGCATGAAACAACGGCTTTCAATAGGAGCAGCATTGCTTTCTGATCCGCCGGTACTTATTTTGGATGAGCCAACCAACGGTCTCGACCCTCAAGGAATTGCAGAAGTGAGGGAACTTATTGCCGAAATTGCAGCACAAGGGAAAACTATCATTATGGCAAGCCATCTTCTCGACGAAGTTCAAAAGGTATGCACACATTTTTGCGTGCTAAAACAGGGAGTAAAAATTCATGAGAGCGATGTTAGTAATGCATTAGGTGAGATTAATCTGGTAGAAATTGATAGCAATGATAATCACCTTCTCAAATCAAAACTTGAGAATTTTGAAGGCTTAGAAAGTATTAAGCCAAATGGTAATTCTTTGCATCTTTCGTTAAAAGACGGATTTACTGCAAAAGATGTAAATGAGTTTTGCTTTAAACACGAAATAGTATTAAAAAAACTTTTGACCCATACTAATTCTCTTGAAAAAGAATTTCTTAAAATCCTGAAAGAACATGATTAGAGCATTAAAACTTGAATGGCTGAAAGTGAAAAACTACAGAGTCTTCTGGATTCTTATGGTAATGTATCTTGCTGCTCTATTAATTATTGCCTCTACCGGAGGTTTGTTTTTAGAGTGGTTAAAATATCAAGGAGCAGATTTTAACGGTATCGATCCAACTATACTTCCGATTTTCGACTTCCCTGATATTTGGCAAAACATTACCTACCTGAGCACTTTTGTAAAAATCTTTTTGGCTTTTATAGTCATTATTTCGGTCAATAACGACCAGAATTACAATATTTCGAGGCAAAATATAATTGATGGCTTTAGTAAAAATGAGTATATCGCCAGTAAAATGATGATGATAATTATTATGGCTTTGCTAAGTACGTTATTTGTTATCCTTGCAGGACTTATAAACGGTACAATTTATTCGCATGTGTGGAGTTTTGCTGTTATTTTCGATGAAATAGAATTTTTGGCGGTTTATTTTTATGAAATAATTGTTTTTTGCACACTTGCATTTCTATTGTCCCTTATAATCAAAAAAGCAGGTTTTGTAATAGTAGCTTTACTACTTTATACAATGATGTTTGAGCCTATTGCAGTTGCTATTTTTGAAAATGCACCATACTTTCGTGATGGCATTATGCCTGAATTGGCACAATATTTCCCCATAAAGTCTATCAATAACCTTATCAAAGTTCCGTTTGGTCGTTATATTTTCATTGAGATAGAAGACAATGTTTCTATTAAAGCTATTGCCATTACATTTGGGTGGTTAATTTTTTATTTCTCAACAATAGTTTATATACTTTACAAAAGGGATTTGAAATAGAAATTGGAAGAAAAAAACCTGCCAGGTTTTAAAAACTAGGCAGGTTAACTAAACTTCCAACTCAATGAGAGCCGGAAGGTCATATTTTAATCAATTATTTAAGTATAATAAATTTCTTATAAATCAAAGTGCTGTTATTACTAACAAATAAATAGTAAATACCCTGTGGCAGTTTCGAAATATTGACAGAACAATTTTCTTCATCAGAAAACGAAACAGCTGATTTATAATAAACCTGAGCTCCCAAATTATTGAGTATTTTAACATCAGCTTCATCAGAAAAATTATTTAATGTAAAATTAAAAATACCTGTATTTGGATTTGGAAAGATATTGATCAAAGAAGAGCTGTTTTCAATAATTTCTACTGCATTGTCAACAGTAACTTCCAGTTCACTTGAATAATCTCCATTACCACAGTCATTAATACCACTAACCGAAATATAGGCTAAACCTGTGTAATCATTACTCCATGTGGCTGTTGATGCTGTTCCGCTACCGGAGATAGTACCGGCTTCTTCCGGAAAAATTTGCCATTCGTAAGATGAAGCATATTCAACTTGAGTAGTTGTATATTGAGAAGTTGGTGTTGCTTCCACATCAATATAAACTGGACCTGTTGGTTTTTCAGGAGAATCAGGAGTTTCGCTAAATGAAAGCTCCATCTCATCATCATAAGTTTCACCCTCGGTGTTTGTTGCTTCCAAAGTAAGAGTTATTATGCCTGCTGAAAAATCCTCAAAGCTTGGAGTATAAATAGGGTCAAGGATTGTATTGTCATTAAATGTTCCTGTTCCTGAAGTTGTCCATGCAAGAGAAACATAGTCTGTGGCGCTTCCCGAGCACTGATAATCGTTTAAATTGCAATCAAGGTCATCTGGACCTGCATAGGCAGTTAAAGTCATCAAAGGCGGGAAAACCATAAAATCAAGCCATGCACAATCACTGCCAAAAGATTTACTGTTGTTTTTTTGATAAACCCATCGAAAAGACTTCCATCCTGTTGAAACAAAATAGGATTCTTTTTTCCAACCATCAGTTGTTCCTGACCATTCATCCATAAGAGTGTTTCCAATATAAAATTTTAGTTTATCACCAGGATCAGAAGATACTTTTCTGATAAATGAAATAGAATCTGCAGTCATTATTTCAAGTGTAATTTTTAATTCAGTAGTTTGATTATGAGTTATAGTACCTGATTTTGCACTATAATATCCTTCATAAGGATAAGCAGTTGTTATTGTCCAGTCTGCATTTCCAGCTTGTTCCCATTCAAATTTTGAAAAATTTCCTGTTTCGAAATCTTCAAAAACAAGACCTAATCTTTCAGAAAATGTTTTGTTTGCAGAATAATCACCTGAAACAATTTCATATACAAAATCTGCAACAAAAACTCCTGAAGGAATATCAGGGTCAACTACGATTTCAAAGATTGCCAGTTTGGAGCCAAAAAATCCAAGATAACCAATAGAATCAATAGAATTAATAATTTGGATATAAGGGCTTAATGTTGAAATTGAAGAGATACAATTTTCGGCAACAGCATGACCGTCATTTGAATTTGATACTTCCAGAAATACTGTTTCACCAGGATCTAATCTTCCATTTCCATCACCTCCTGAAACATCGTTTACTGTAAAACCTTCAATAGATAAAATAGGTGCGGTGGCAATAATTTGACAATTACTTTCCCACGTAGAATCATTTTCATCTGTTACTAAAACTTCAAAATCCAAAATATGAAGATCAGGAATGAATTTACCAACAGTAAAAGCAAAAGCATTTTCTTTGGTTACAGTACTATTTGCTGGAATGTTTCCATAATTTTCAGTTGAGTCTGTAATAGTAATATATTCGTCATTTATCCGAATGGTTGCTTCTGCATTATTTCCGGGTTCACCACCGAGGTTAATAATTTCCATTGTAAGATAAATATCTTCACCACCATTAACACTTCCGTTATTATTTCCTGCAGTATCAACAACTATATGAGATTCGTAAAGTAAATATGGAGTATTTGCAGGAACAATTTCTATTATCCCAATATGAGGAAGATAATTAAACCCGGTTATTGCAATATCGATTATATCTGGTGCAGTTAATTCTTCAAATTGTAAAGTTGCACTTCCACTCTCAACAAAAGCAGTAGCGATTATCTCACCATCTAATGTAAGACAAACAAAACCATCTTCTGCATTGCAAGTAACTGTTAATTCATCCATCCCAATAAAAATTGTTGGATAATAACTAACTGTCATTTCTTGTGGAACAGCTGTTCTTACCATTAGTGAGGGATCACCGAAACATACCCATGTGTCGGTAATTTCATCACCGCTTGAACCGTACTCATCATTCATGTGCATACATCCGTTCATCGAAATACCACTGAAAGACCTTTTAATATTATCGGTATAACTTTCAACAAGAATATCATTCATTTCATCTTGTCCGTCCATCGGAGGATTCCAGCTTTGATTGATAGTTGACATTAAAGTAGCAACGGCACCTGCCGGCTCACCGTTGTTTTCTGCCCGGAGCCATGCTTCGGCAAAACAAGAACCTCCTACAAAATTTCCATTAACACATGCTACTGACCAAATAAATGGTAACATTCCGTTATTTGTAAGAGTATTAACATTAGAGCTTGAAAAATTTGATGAACCCCATGAGTTTGTACTTCCGTGACCACAATAGTTTATTATTGTACTTCCGTCATTTAATGCTTGTGCAACCATTGTTGGAGAAGGGTTACCGGAGGCATCATTTCCTCCTTGAGAGCCGTCAAATAATTCGTTGCAATAAGTGTAAGTGAAATTCAAAAGGTCAGTATTAATATTACGGATGTGTTCGTAATCATATTCACCGTCGTCACCAGTTCCTTGCGATGAAGCAATTCCTGTTCCTATTGTGAACCAATCAATGTCATGGTATGGATTTTCTTCATATTCTACAGATCTTTCAACCTGAGTTTCGACTTGTGAAACATTTTCGGCTGAAAACCGACCGACAAAAAGATCAGGATAATGGTCGTTACCAACAACATAACTGTAATCATTGTCAGAATCACCACTTGCATAAGAAGAAGGAACCTGCGCTGCATCACCAACTAATAAAGCAAAAGTCAATCCGTTAGCATTATAATAATTTTGAATGTATGTTTTTATGGCTGAAGAATTTCCTATTGATGCAACATCAACAAGTTCTACAGGCAAACCAATTTTTGTTTTCCAATCAATAAATGGCTGCATTGCCGAAATAAAATCAGCATAACAAATAATCAGCATATTTCCATGGTCATCAACTGGCGTGTATTTGTTTGAATTTAAATTTAGAAAATGTTGTGAGTAAATTTCTCCAAACTCCTCATTTATTGAAGTTAATTCTTTAGTACGTATTAAAGGGTTAACTCCATTGTTGCTCACTTTACCAACTTCAACAGTGATTTCAGTGTAAACGCGTAAAACTTTACTTACTGGATTGTATTGAAAAGGATTAACAATTATTGTTTGTCCTCGATAATCTCTGACAATATATGGGTTTCTTAATGAAGTAATTTTTTCAGGAAAAAATTTGTTTTCCGAATATTGTTTTCCATAAGTGTAAGCAACTGTTTTAGGATCAATATCTCTTGTAAAATTACCTTTTGAAGGAGCTATTTCAATATTATTGAAATCCTGAAAAGAAGATGAAATTACTTTGATTTCCATTTTTGCAAGATCAGGGATGATAACTGATGCTGTGGCTTTTGGTAAATCAGGAGCTCCCGTTATCAATAAAGGAGATGTTTCATCCAGGCTAATTATCAATTCTGTTCCGTTTGGTGTTTGAACCTCAGTTGTTGTAAAACCATCAACATAAAATTGAATAATTGAATTTTCAATATTTGAAGAAATCAATTTTGTTTCAACAGGAACAGCAGTTGCAGAATTAATATTAACCCAGTTTTGACTGAATAAGCCAAAACAACTAAATATTATTACCGAAATAAAAATTGTTTTTTTCATTTTTTCATTTTTTTAATTATTGAACCCTTACAGGTTTTTTTGTTTTCTTTCTCTATTCCCTGCACTTTGCGTACAAGGCTATTCATTATTATATCCCTTCGGGATTATTTTTGTTAATTTAATTTATTTTATAAGTATCAGCTTTTTAGTGATTTTACTTTCATTTGTCGAAATTACACAATAATATATACCTCTGTCAAGTTCTGAACCATCAAATATAAAATTATGTAATCCGATAGAATTAATTGTGTTGTTACTTAGAGTCTTAATTTTCTTGCCAAGTGAGTTATATACGACTACTGAAAGTGAAGTTTGTTTTTTAAGATAAACTGAAATTTTTACCTGATTGCTAAAAGGATTTGGAAATACTTTTGTGGCAAATTTATCAATTTCAATAATATCAACAGTATTATAAACATTAACCTCAAATCCTTCAGAGTAATTTCCGGCACCGCAATCATTAATTGCTCTTACTGAAATTAATGCTGTCCCGTAATATAAAGTGTCCCATTCGATAATGCAGATTGTATCGGTTCCATTTATAGTTCCAGCTTCAGCAGGTTCTAAATTCCACTCATAAAATAAAATATCCTCAAGGAGATTTGTAGAATACTCAGAAGTTGTTGTAAGGAATAAATCTACTTCATCCGGTCCTATAGCAGTGTCAGGTGCTGGTGGAGGAAATTTAAAACTAAGAATAAGATTGTCTTCAACTGTGTTACCGTCATTATTAGTAGCTATTAATGATAATGAAACTGAGCCGGCAAGCAAATCATTTCCACTAGGAGTATAAATAGGATCGAGAACAGTGTTGTCGTTAAATGTTCCGCTTCCTGAAGTTATCCATTCAAGTGAAACATAATCTGTTGCTTCGGCAGAACAAAAATGATCAGTTTCTTCGCAAACAACACTATCAACTCCAGCATAAACAGACAATGTATAAATTGGAGGAAGAACGATATAATCAAGCCATGCGCAATCGGAGCCACCTGTCATATAAGTGTCTTTTACGTATTCCCATTTAAATGTATGAGTACCTTCTTCAACGGAGAATGCTTCTCTTCTCCATCCTATTGAAGTTCCTGACCATTGGTCTTTTAGATTATTATCAATATAAAACTTAAGATAATCATAGTCTGCTTCAGAAGAAACTTTTCTGAAAAAGCTTATAGAGTCATCAGCTATTACTTCTGCCGATAATATTATAATTGAAGAAGCATTATTAGGAAGAGCACCGGATTTTGCGCTATAAAAACCTTCATATGGATATTCACCGGTAATTGTCCAGGGATAAATAAATCCCAAATCCCAGTCATATTTTGTGAAATCCCCGGTTTCATAATCTTCAACAATAGTACCTATTTTAGCGTAGAAAGTTTCTTCTCCTAAATATGACCCGTATTCAACTCCAAAGATAAAATTTGCCAATGTTAATCCATTCGGTGTTGATTCATCTATAGAAATTGTAAAAAACGTACTACAACTTTGATCGGTTGCAAGTGAACCTAATGTGTCGGATTCAGAAATAATTTCAACAAACTGACAATCGGAATTTAATGATGCAACAATATTTTCAGCAGTACAATGACCAATATTGGTAATATAGCAAGAAACTGTAACAGTTTCTCCAGGGTCAAGAAGTCCGTTATTATTACCATAAAGATTATCGTTGATTACGAAATTTGTGATGCTTAATTCAGGTCCAAAAGCAATAACCGAAAAATTACTATTCCAGATAGTATCTCCAACAGCTTTAATATTAAAAGTTATTATGCTGTTATCAGGTACATTATCAGATATTTGATAAGTATGTGAGTTTTCTATTAACATTGTTTGTCCTGCTGATAAATTACCATAATTTTCTACAGAATCAAGAATAGCAACATATTGACTGTTTGATGATAAAGTTGCAACGACACTCATTGCAGGTTCAGTACCAATGTTTTTAAGAGCGATCGAATTATGAATAATTTCACCAAATTCAAGAATTGCATTTCCGTTTCCGGCTGTATCAGACTCATCATGATAATTGTAAATAACATATGGTTGATTAGTGATGACAATTATTTCATTTTCAATTCTGTTTTTGTTGTGAGCAATTATTGATAATTGAATATTTTCGGGATCAGATAACGGATCGAAAAAATCAATAATAGCATCACCATTAATATCTGCTACACCTCTTCCTATCATTATTCCGTTTTGCATTAAACCAAAACGTGCATAAGGAGCATCGGTTTGGAAAGTCATTTGGGTTGCTCCAATAGAAATACTTGGAGAGTATGTTGCTATCATATCAACAGGAGTTGCAGTCCATACATCCATTGTTGGATCACCAAAAAGATTTGTTTCATAAAAACACCATCTTATAGCTCCCATACTTAAATATGATACATTATCTTCTTTAGAATCTGCATTAGCTTCACCAATCTTTGTGATTTCTTCACCAAAAAGAGCATCGTAAAACTGTCTGTCGAAATACTGAGACGAACCATCAGTGCTTGCATGTGCACCCCATCCATAACGGGAATTTCCAATAGTGGCTACTTCTCCGGTTTCTAGAGTAGTTATTTTTTCGCTAAAACAATCTTCTGAGCCAAAACTGCCTGGACCGGTATCACGATTATCGAAAGAACCATTATAACATCCTTGTGAATATCCAATAACATATCCTCTTGTAATACCATCATTAGTGAAGTTTGTTGTAGTAATATCTGATGTATTCATTAACATATTGTACCATGTATTTGAATGCCCGAGATGATTAAGTAAATTAATTCCGGTATTATTAAATTGATCGAAAATATCATTTTTAGTATAATCCATTTCTCTTTCGTACAAATATGAAATAGAAAAATTTGATGAAATTCCTGTAGTTGTATAACCGTGTGCAGAGCTACCTTGAGCAATTTCATCTTTGTAATCGCCACCCCATGTTGGATCACTCCAAAGAAGTTCTCCAAGCATCAATGATTTTTCTATGTCATCAATAACAGGATTATTTTGATACATTTCAAGTTTATTAGTAAAGTTTTCAATTTCATTTGCTGCATCAACACTCATTCGTGCAATAGCAATTTCCGAATAAAGGTCGTCTTCACCAATTTCTCCCCAAGTACCATTTCCATTATCATCCCATGTTCCGTCGAGGTTTGAAAAATACAGGTCGCAAGGAATATTATTATCAATTTCGCCGTAAGCATTTGCATAAAATCCTCTGTATGGGATTATCATTTGAGATGAGTTTGCCGGGTCGGCGTCGCCACCAAGAATAACATAAAGAAGATTATGATTTGTATAATAATCAATAATACAATTTCTTACTTTCTCAGCATCATCCTGTCCAGAGTATAAAGTGTAAATATTTTCTACAGTCATTGTTTCAACAATATATCCTGTAGAGGTTTTAAAATCAATATAGTCGGAAAACTCACCTGCAAAATCATTGTTAGTTAAAAGCAGAATGTCAACATCAGTTGTGCTTCTGTTTTCGGTGTAAGAATATTTTTTAAGATATTCTGAATTATCAACAATTTTAGATATTCTTTGTTCAACTGATCCGGTTTTTCTTAAAAATTTTGATGCTTGTTGAGCTTTTTCGGTTTGTTGATTTTGAATTTCAAATTTTATTTCTTTTATGAATTTTATTTTATTTTCTGATGGAATATATTCTACAGGGCAAATTGAAAAAGAACCAATTGAATGTCCTGCAAGAAAATGAGTGCTGATATTTTCAATTTTGTTATTTGGATAAGCTTTTGACGAATTGTAAATATCCAAATTTAGTGGAACTGTATAATTTTTAACATCCTTTGAAAGAGGAAATTCACGTTCGCTGGGTTTTATTTTTATATTATTGATTTCGGGATAATAAGTAATTGAAGAAATTTGAACATTTGAAATTTCTTTACCCTGAGGAATTAAAATACTAACATTTTGATGTGGTAACAAAGGTGTACCTTCTTCACCAAAATTATAGCAATTGGTGTAATGAAGTTCTGTTAATCCTTGATTATCTGTTATTATTTCCGGTTTTTCAAAGTTGTAAGAATAACTTTGGGCGAAAATATGATTTGCAGAAAAAAACAAAAAAGCGGAAACAATAAGTAGTAAATTTTTCATAATAATTTATTTAAGTTCATGTAATTTAATTATAAAAATCAGGTGGAGATTTTTAAAAACCTCCACCTGAAAACAGTTTTTATTGAATAATCATTTTTTTATTTAAGCTGTAATTTTTATTTTGAATAATCAGATTATAAATGCCGCTCGAAAGCTTACTTGCATCAATTGTACTAAGATGTCTTTTATTAATATTAATGCTATTTTTTTGATAAACAAGGTTTCCCATCATGTTAAATATTTTTATGTCAACATTTAATAATTTATCAGTATCAACAGATAATGTAAATTGTCCGATGTTAGGATTTGGAAAAATATTTATAATCGGTCGTTTTTCTTTTTCCTCAATATTTACGGTATTATCAATAGTAACTTCCAGTTGTTCTGAAAATTCTCCTTCACCACAATCATTAATAGCTTTATACGAAATAAATGCTGTTCCAAGATAAGTAGAACTCCATTCAACAAAACCGGTAAGTTCGCTTCCTGTGATAATTCCGGCTTCTACCGGATTGATATTCCATTGATAAAAATTTGCGCTTGCAACCGATATGCCTGTATATTCAGAAGTAGTAATTAAATATACATCAATATATTCCGGACCTTCAGGAATAACCGGAGCTTCAGGTTCGGTTATAAATCCAAGTAGCATTTCGTCGTCAGCAGTTTCACCATCATTATCTGTAGCTGTTATTGTAAGTTCAACTGAACCGTTTTCAATATCTTCTGTACTTGGAGTATAAACAGCATTGAGGATTGTGTTATCATCGAAAGTTCCAGTTCCTGATGTTGTCCAAAAAACGGAAACCCAATCAGTAGCATCTCCCTGACATTGATAATCATCACCAATACAAATATTGTCATCGGTACCTGCATAAACAGTTAAGGTCATTATAGGAGGCATAATGATATAATCGAGCCAAGCACAATCTGCACCCGCAGGACTACCACCTGATTTTTTATATTCCCATTTGAAAGTATAATTTCCAACACCAACATAATAAGCTTCTCTAGCCCAGCCTTCAGTTGTTCCCGACCATTCATCCTTTAAAGTATTATTTATATAAAACTTAAGATTATGACCTAATGCAGATGAAACTTTTCTTATAAATGAAATACTGTCAGCAGTCATTATTTCTAAGGATAATGATAATTCTGAAGATTTGTTGTTGTCTATCGCACCGGATTTTGTATGAAAATATCCCTCGTAAGGATAAAGATTAGTAACAAACCATAGTTCATCTCCACCAACCTGCCAATCAAATTTTGAAAAGTCACCTGTTTCAAAATCTTCAACAAGAAGACCGATTTTTTTTCTATAAGTAGTGTCAACTAACATTGAACCTGAAACAACCTCATAATCGAAATCAGCAAGTACAACACCGATTGGAGTTTCAGGATCGACTGTAACTTCAAAAGAAGCAACTTTAGCTCCAAAAAAGCCAATAGTGCCAAGAGAATCTGTAGAACTTAAGACTTCGATATATTGACTTGCAGTTGAAATATTTGCGAATGCATTTAATGCTAAACAATGACCGGAGTTTGAATTGGCAACTTCAAGAAAAACAGTTTCACCCGGATCAAGTCTACCGTTGTTATTTCCTAATTCATCATTAATAATCATTTGACCAAAATTAATTTCAGGGGCATTTGCAGTTATTGCAAATAATGAGCTCCATGTTTCTTTTGAGTTACTTTCAATGTTAAGAATAAAAGTAATAATATGTTGATCTGGAACATTTTCATCAAAAATTATTTCATAAGCTTCTGTTTGTGTTGATGATGATTGTGCCGGAATAACATCCCATTCTTGAAAATTGTCTATTATGGTAACATAAGGATCAGAAGTTGAAATTGTTGCTGTGGCATTAATTGCATCAGAATTTCCAAGGTTTTCTATTTCAACATCAAGGAGGATTGTTTCTCCGAAATCAGCAAGACCATTGTTATTTCCGCTCTCATCATTAATGTTATAACTTTCGAATGCGAGATATGGACCATCAGGAGATGCTGCTAAAACTGTTCCAATGTAAGGTTGTGCATTTTGTTTTGTAACAATAACATCAGCATCGCCGGGAGTTGTAAAAGGAATTATCTCAAGTTCGATATATCCGTTTTCATCAGCAAGACCTGCACCATGCAAAATTCCGTTCATCGAAATTGCAACATAAGCATAAGGCTCGGTGTTAACAATAAATTCAGGTGTATTAAGTGGTAGAAGTTGTTCGTAATTTACAGATAATTCAGAAGGTACCGAGTAATATATCATTAATGATGGGTCACCAAGAATATTGTAAACATCCCAATAATATGCTGCTGATCCGGGTGAACCTTCGAGAACAGCCATATTTCCGGCGTGAACAACTTCATCTTGCGAAACGTACCATTCTTCAAATACTTCACCATGATCGTGAAAACTTCTGTCGTAGTTTCCAAGTGAAGTTTCTTCATAAGTAGGAGGATTTTCAGAAATAACTCCTACACCAACGCCAAAGTAATAATCTTCGTCCCAGTAAGTACTGTTTGAAGCTCCTATATATCCGACTGCTCCTTTATTTTCTGCTCTTACAATTGCTTCACCAAAACATTCGCTTTGTTGATATTCGCTCGAAGAACAACAATTACCTATTAGTAATCCATACTTATTTTCGTTTTCTAATGTTGGAATATCGGAGATTGTAAAGGAAGGGTCAGCCCAACCATTGGGGCTACAGTGTGCAGTATAATTTCCAAAAGTAACCCCATCACTAATATTTTGGATTATTAGAGAACTACTACTTCCTGATGCAGGATAAAGATATGTATGAGAAAGAATATTATGATCTTCATTAAAATAATTAATTGTACCATAATTAATCTGACCGTTGCCCCAGTCATGTGCATGAGAGGCATCAACACCGGAAACCAGAACTACCTCTTCGAGGTATGAAGGATCGGGCATTGTATATTTTTCGTATTGAATAGTTTTGTCAATTTGAGGTTGAAGATGAGCAGTAGTTTGAGCTGAAAATCTCCCATAATAAATTTCCGGTAAAAGGTCTCCGGTATATTCGCAGTAATTTCTGTCGGTAGCACCGTTTCCGTTATCCCAAGCAGGAATTTGTTGTATGTCTCCAACAAATAAAATAAAGGAAGGAGAAGGGTCTTCAGGTGTACCAGCATCATATAATCCCTGTATATAGTTTTTAATTTCAGAAGTTGTATTTCCAACTTCCGGTTGGTCGGTATATGATTCGATTACAGTAAACCCTTTTTGTGTTTTCCATTCGATGAGTGGTTGAAGTTGGTTTTCGAACATTCTATCAGAAATGATAACATATTTTACAGGATATCGCATAAAATTATCCTTTGTGTCGAGAGGTTGATAATTTAATAACTGATGATTTATTGCACTAAAAAAGATAGAAGATTTTTTCTTTTTCAATTCAATAGTTTTTTCAATATCTGCATTTTCAAATGTTATTTCAATTTTGATATCAGAATAAACTCTGAGAGAATTTGTTACCGGATTATATTTAACAGGGAAAATATTAAGTCTGGCAATTCTTACGGCTCTGTAATATCCCAAAACATCAATATTAACTAATTCATCATCACCAAAAGAATTGATTTTATAAGATTGTGGATTATAAATAAATTCATGAATATCCACACTTTTTGATTGTGGAGGTTGAACCGGAAAAACTTTGTTTGAAATACCTAATTCGCTAAGATTGTATTCTTTTACATTTGAAGAAAGAATTTTAATTTTAGGATTTGCTCCGGCAGGTATCTCAATTAATTTCCTTTTAACGGGAAGCTCGGGAGTACCATAAGCCATATTTTTAGCATATCCCGGAATCGTAAGTTTTGTAAATATTCCCTGATCGGTAGATACATCAAAAGTATTAATTGATATTATTGAGTTTTCGAGTTTAAGATTATGATAAGTACTTTCAATAACATTTATCGAAGTTTTACCATCCGGTTTAACTTTAATTTCATTAGCAAAAACACTTGATGAAATAATTATCACCAAGACAATAAAAAGTAATAGTTTAATATGTTTTAGAGATTTCATAGTTTCATAATTTTTATTAAAATCAAGTTAAATTATAACAGATAAAAAAAGCCTGTTAGATGCAAGCTTTTTTTATCTATCAAGAAATTATTTTTGAATTATTATTTTCTTGTTGAATTGCATATCATCTCCTTTAATAATCAAAAAATAGACACCTTTTGAGAGTTCATCTAAGTTAATAGTGTGTTTGAATGCTCCTTTACTTTGAATGTTATCTCTGTGATAAATCTTAGTTCCTAACATATTGAAAATTTCAATTTTTACAGTATTTAAATTTTCCGACATCCACTCAATATTCAAATTTCCTGAGGTTGGGTTTGGATAAACAAATACTTTGTTGTTTTCGTTTTCCGGAGTACTGGTTGTATTATCTACGGTGACTTCATAAGCTTCTGAATATTCACCTTCTCCACATTCACCAACACCTTTAACAGAAATAGAAGCAATTCCAAGATAGTCTTCATCCCACATAACAGTACCTATTGTACTATCACCTGAAATTATACCTGCATCAACTGGATCAATATTCCAAATATATGAATATGCAGTTACAACAGGAGATGTTGTGTATTCAGAAGAAGCGATTAAATACACATCAACATAATCAGGACCAGAAGGCATTTCCGGTGCTACAGGGCCGAAATCAATAGTTAATATCATTTCGTCGTCAACAAATTCCCCATCACTATCAACAGCTTCGATAGTAAGAATTACAGAACCTGCAGCAATATCATCTGCACTTGGAGTATAAACAGGATCAAGGATAGTGTTATCATCGAAAGTCCCGGTTCCTGATGTTGTCCATTCAACAGAAACCCAATCAGTAGCTTCACCTTCACATTGATAATTATCACCTTCACAAGTATAATCATCATAACCGGCATAACATGTAAGAGTCATAATTGGAGGCATAATAATATAATCAAGCCAAGCACAATCAGAACCTACCGCAGTTCCACCGGATTTTTGGTAAACCCATTTGAAAGTATAATTTCCAATGCCCACGTAATAAGCTTCTCTTTCCCAGCCTTCACTTGTCCCTGACCACTCATCTTTTAAAGTATTATTAATATAAAATTTAAGATTATGACCGTCAGCAGATGAAACTTTTCTGATAAATGAAATACTGTCGGCAAACATAGTTTCTAGTGTTAGAATTAATTCTGATTTTTTAGAATTTCCAATATTTCCTGATTTCGCACTATAATATCCTTCGTAAGTAAATTGAGTTGTAACATCCCATGGTTCATCTCCTGCATGTATCCAATTATATTTTAAAAAATTTCCTGTTTCGAAATCCTCAACGAGAATACCAATTTTAACTGGGAAAATATGTTCTTCCTGATAAGCATTTGAAACAATTTCATAATCGAAATCAGCAATGATAACCCCATTTGGTGCATCATCATCAACAACTACTTCGAATTTGGCAATTTTTCCACCAAATAATCCAATAGTTCCAACAGAATCAACTGTGTTTAACACCTCAATATAATTACAATCAGTATTAATATATGCTATTGAGTTTGTTGCAAAAGAATGACCACTATTAGTATTCATTACTTGTATTTCTGCTGTTTCACCAGCATCAAGTCTTCCGTTTCCGTTACCTCCAGCAACATCATTAACAGTTAGGTTTCCGATAGAGATTACAGGAGCATTTATTGTAATTGTTGTACTACTTAGCCATGTAGAATCTAATTCGTCAGTAATTGTGATATCTAAATGAATTTTTTCCTGATCAGGAATATTATCAGCAATATCGAATGAATAACCATCAGGCATTGAAGCTGTATCATTAGCAGGTATTAATGGATATAATTCTGATGTATCAGTTAGGGTTATGTATTGATTGTAACCCTCTATAGTAATATCAGAATTTAATGCATCAGAATTACCTAAGTTTTGAATTATCAATGAAAGATAAACAGATTCTCCAAATTCAGGAATGTTATTTCCGTTTCCGCTATTATCATTTATTACACGTGAATTATAAATACAGTATGGTCCATCTGGTGAAATTACCATAAGATCCTCTGAATAGCGATAATAATTTTGCTTGGTTATTGTTAAACGAACAACTGTTCCGGGAAGTTGAGGAAGAATTGAAATGTCTAAAGGAACATCAACTCCTGCACCTACACCAGTACCAATTATTTGATCTCCTACAGTTAGTGCTACAAAAGCATCTTCATCCACTTGTATAGTAAAAAAATCAAGGCCACCAAGAACAATCCCTGCATGAGTTACTGAAAGATCAGTAGGAACTTCTGAATATAAATTCATAAAAGCATCACCGTGATGATGGAATAAATGATAAGTAACGATTTTGTTACTTGTATTATAAGGCCAGCCTGATGTTGAAAGGTGAATTTTACCTGCTGCATTTCCAAAAGCTGGTTTTATTCCTCTTGATTCCGGAGTAGTTCCCATGTCAGGCATAAAATCAGGCCACATATTATCATACATTCCCCAAACATAAGTATCGTTAACAAAGGAATACGAAACTTCAGAAGCTGCGATAATTCCAAGAGCTCCAGAGTTTTGTCCGTTATAAGTGTATCTGTGGAATTTTTCAGCAAAACATTCATTACCCCAGTTATATTTTCCGGTTAAACAATTAATCGAAAAAACAAAAGTAAGATCAGTATTTGTAAGTCCGTCAATATTGCTATTGTTGTATGCTGGCTCGCCCCAACCTGTTTCACCTCCATGGTCTCTGTGTTGAAGTAAAAATGATCCGTCATTAATTGCGTTGTTAACACCTGTGGCACTTCCGCCATTCCATCCACCGAGTTCACCAGGAGTAGCAGGAATATATCCCTGTCCATTGGGACCAAAATAATTTACCACTGTGCTAGTATTTGTTGCTGTTGACCATGGATCGGAATTGGGATTTCCCTGATAAACTGCATTAATTCTTACAGGGTCTTTTCCTTGTACATTTTTCAAGTACCCTCCAATTGATTCTGAGCATATTTGAAACCATCTTGCTGTTTGCCAACCAAGTGCAGTAATAGGATGATTGTAATAATCAGCACTTGTTGGAGGGTTTCTTTCATAATCAAGAAATTTAGTTATCATAACTTCAAGCTCAGAGTTATCTCGTGCAGTCATCCTTGCAAAAATAATTTCAGGAAGGTCATCTCCATCAACATCAGCATAAATATTATCTGATGCACAATAACTATCCCAGATAGGAGAAATTACTCTGTTGTCCATGCTATTACCAAAATCACCAAGTAATAAAACTGCTACAGGGGGTATATCCCAAGTGTTGTAAGCATCATTGAAATAATTTTCTAGAATAGGAGCTGTATTTCCACCAATATCAGAAAGAGTTACAACTTCAGTAACAATTCCTTGTTGAATTCTAAATGTTCTTATTGAATCAGCCCAACTTTGGAAATCTGCCCCATCAGGTGATACAATTAAATATTCACAACCAATTTCATCGGTTGGCTTTAAAAATCTTTTTGTGTAATCAATTTTTGGTAATGAAGAATGATTTAAGAAAGCATCTTCAAGAATTGGATCGAACCAACGGCTACGTAAACGATCTTCTCCAAAATGATTGTTTCCTCCTTCAAAAGTGATTTCAATTTCAATATCTTTGTAAACCCGAAGTTCTTTTGTAACAGGATTATATTGGAAAGGACTAATGCCAAGAACTGTAGCATCAACACCTCTTAGTTTTAGTGGTTTTGAAAGCTGAACAGCTTGTGCAGGATAAAATGCATCTTTCGAATATATTGCTTCGTTTTTGTTGTATTCCAAAGGACCTTTTTCTGTATCAAGAGGAATTCTTGGAGCAGGAGCAATATTTACATTAGTAAATGTTTCAATTTTTGATGTTTTTACTTTTAAAATTGCTTTTGCACCTTGTGGTATTGCAATGTATTTTCCTGAGCTTGGAAGATCAGGAGCACCTTCATCATTTGGTAACATAACACCATGAAGAAAAATGTTTTTCATTTCTTCGCCTTTGATGTTTGTGTTTGCAAATGTAAATTCTGTAATAGAATAATTTACATTAACTCCTATTGTGTTCTCTTTTGTAATTTGAAAACCCTGATTGCCCCAACTGTCAGTATATGATACTTTTTGGGCTACTGAAATGTTTACAAAAAACAAAACACTAATTATTACCGATAATAAATAATTAAATTTTTTCATTTGATATTAGATTTATGTTTTTAAATGTTTGTTTAAAATTTTATAAAGAACTGTTAGTCAGCATACTTAGATTAAGTTTTGTTTCGCAAAGATAATTATTAATATTTAAAATTCCAAGGTAATTATAAAAATTACCTGACTAATAAAATTTTACCTGAACTGAAAAGTTTGTTTGACTTTAATATGTAATAATAAATTCCGACTTTTAATTTACTTGTATTGATTGTCATTTTCCCATTTTCCGAAATTGTTGAATTGATATTATTCATCATTTGTCCAATGTTGTTATAAATGCAAATCTGAACATCTGACAAATCATTATTCATAAAATCAATAAAAAATTCGTCAGTACACGGATTAGGATATACTTTTACAGCAAACTGTTGTTCAGTATTTTCATTAATAGATGTGGACGAAGCAGGTGGAAATATGATATAATCAAGCCATGCACAATCAGAACCACCGGTTTCGTAAATATTTTTTTCATAAACCCACTTAAATACATGGATACCGGTTGATACTGCATAACTTACTTTAGCCCAATCTTTTTCACCTGACCATGCTTCTTGTAAATCATCATCAATATAAAATTTAAAATAATTATACCCTTCTTCTGATGAAACTTTTCTAAAGAAAGACAAATCTCCGTCAGAAATAACCTCAAGCTCTATTAGTAATTCTGATGTTGAATTGTTACTTATTGCTCCAGATTTTGCACAAAAAACTCCTTCATAAGGATTGATGTTAGAAATTGTCCAAGGTAAGCTATCGGCAAATTCCCAATCGTGTTTAGTAAAATCTCCTGTTTCAAAATCTTCAAAAATAAATCCAGCTTTAAGGTTAAATATAGTTTGAGCACTATACTCCCCTGATTGCACCAAAAAGTTCAACGCAATATTTGTTCCTAAAGGAGTGCTTTCATCAACAGTAAGAGTGAATACAGCATTTTTTGTTGATCCGAATTCAATTGTATTGAGGTCGAAAACAGTATCGCTTATACTTACGAAAGTATTGTCAGAGCTTAATATTCCTACAGTTTCATAACAATCGCTATGACCATTATTTAATGATTCAATTATTATTTCTACTGTTTCACCATGATTCAGCAATCCATTGTTATTACCACTACCGCTATCATCAATTGTAAGATAACCTATTTCAAGAACAGGAGCATTTATTATTATTTCAAATTCCGAAAGCCATGTGTTGCTTCCTTCCTTAATTAGATAAAAATTTACAGAATGCTGATCGGGAATATTATTTGAAACTAAAAATTCAAAGCCATTGGTAATTGATAAAAATCCACCGGCTGAAATAATACCATAATTTTCGGTGCTATCGGTAATTGTAACATAAACATCATTAGTTCTTAAAGTTACATTTACATCATTAGCAGTTTCCAAACCAATATTTTCGACTTCAATAGTTAACAAAATATCTTCACCAAAATCAACTATATTATTATTATTTCCGTTTTCATCATTTATTTCATGTGAGCTATAAATTACAAATGGGCCGCCGTCAGGAACAAAAACAACTTCATAAATATGTGGGAGACAATTATAACCTGACATCACTAATTGTGCATTACCAAGTTCAACATTTGCCGGATTATAATAAATAGTTGCATTACCAAGTGAATCTGTAACGGCTGTCCCGTAAATTACATCACCATCTTTTAGAACACAATTCAGGCCTTCGACTGCATCACCACCGGAAGTTACAATTACATTTGTTGAATCGTTATTGATAGGAATTGTATTTTCAAAAACCACATTAATATTAATTGGCTCTGAAGTCCAGACAGACATTGCCGGATCTCCAAACATATTGCAATCGTAAAAACACCAACGCAAAGCACCTTCTTCGTGTTGTCCGGGAGCATTTACCCATGGCGAAGTTTCTATTTTAGAAATTTTATGAGCTTCACCAACTCTTCCTTTTTTCTGATTATAAAGAGCATCAATAAATTCTCTGTGAAGATGAGCTGAAGGACCTTCTGTTTGTCCTTCGTTAAACCATCCGAAACGGGAGTTAAAAGCTCCTGCTGCAGCAAAATTATCTATTGTTACTATTTTTTCGCCAATACAATCGCTATTATCAAACGAACCACAAATACATCCATGAGTATAAACAAGGGTGTAATTATGAGTTGTTCCGTTTACTTCCGAGAAATTGGAATTTGTAATATCAGGATTACTTAAGCGCATTACATAAGTTGCATTTGCATGACCTACATGATGTATAAAAGAATGTCCTTGATTTATTTCTGCAATCAACTGACTTGCTGACCAAGATGCACTACGGTCGTATAAAGTATCGTAATTGTCTGTTTCTGGAATACCTGTGGTTTCGTATCCGTTATCATCATGATAACCTATTAGAAGATCCAAATATTGGGCACCCCATGTCATAGGATCAGAATAAAGATGCTCACCAGCAAGCAGAGGTTTATCTAATTCGCCAAGCACGGGAGAATCCTGATATGAAATTGTTTTATGAAGCATATTGTTGAGTTCAACAGTATCACTAATTGTAAATCTTGTTACCGAAACATCAGGTAAGAGATCGTCTTCACCAATTTCTCCCCATCGATTATCACCATCATCATTCCATGTCCCGTCAAGAGCTGAATAATAAAGGTCGGCAGGAATATTATCATCTTCGTAACCCGAACTGGATTGAACGTAACAATAAAAACCACGATAAGCAACATGTTCAACATCACCTCCAAGCAAAATATATTCAACACCATGAGCCTGGTATTCCTGAATAATATAATTCCTGATTTTTTCGGGCATGTCTTGTCCCGAAATATTAGTGTTTATATATTCCGTTGTAACAATTTCGGTTTTAACACCTCTAGGTATATAAAGATCAATAAGATCCTGATAATTATCTTCAAAGGATGAAGGAGTAATTATCATCATTTCATAATCATCATCATCACGATTATTGGTTTGTGAATAATTTTTAATTATTTCAGGATTTTGTGCTAGAGTATTTACTTTTTCTAAAATGTTTTCGGAACTTTTTAAGTTTGCAAGAGCCTGAATGGCTTTGTTGTCTGGCTTTGTTGTTATTTTAATAGTAATTTTTTTATACCATGAAATGATTCCGTTTGCCGGATTATATTTCACCGGAGTGAAGGTTGATAATACAAATGAATATCCATTTAAAAATTCAGTTGAGAATTCTCCGTTTAATTTTTCCGGATACAGAATATCCGAATCATAAACATTTTGGTTTTTTTGAAAGATGCCTGAGTTTTCTTCGGATAAAGGTCTTGAAGCCTGACGAGGATAGAGTTGATACTCCCCTGAAATTAATGTTTCATTCTCTCCAATAACTTCAATCGATTCTGCAACATAGCCCGGAGGTAATAATAGTGAAATGGAATGATAAGGTAGAGTAGGCTCTCCTAAATGTCCTGCCATTTGAGTGTTCTCAAAACTTATAAAATTATAATCTCCGCTTTGTGTTATTTTATATTCAGAAAAAAAGTAAGTTTTTTCAATTATTTGTGCCTCTAAGTTAAATGAGGTGATTGCAGATATTAATAAAAATAGTGATATTATTTTTTTCATCAGTTGACTTTTTTGTTAGTTTATCATTTTCTTTGTTTGCAATTATAATAACTTAAGATGCAGAAATTGGGAATATAGTTTTTTACAAACTTCATTAAATAGTTATTCCCGTATCCATCTTGTATTAATAAAATGTATAGGATGAGTCAAAGTTTACTTTTCAAATATGCTTTATTGACAATTACAATTAGATAAAAGTTGCACTCGGTTTATTATTTTATTCCTATAAATTAGATTTTCCGTTTTTGTTAAGGCATCAAAATTATAAAAATTTTAAACAAAACTTTGAATACCCTGAGAAAATTAATGATTAACATAGGAATTTGGTAAAAGCTTTTATATCTTTACAAACAGAATGTTTTATATCGAAAGTTTATCAGATTATTAGAATTTACGGAATTAAATTGTCAATTATTATTTTGTAAAAAAACCAATCATGAAAACAAAAAATCTTTTCCTTCTAACTCTCGTAATTATAGTATTTTGCTTTTTTAAAGGAAATGCACAAGTAATCCCCGGACTAAAAAATATGTCATACATTCAGGGAAATATTACTGATGCTAACACAGGAGCCGCGTTGGCGGATGTTTCAGTTATTATTGAAGCTGGTACAGTTAAAACAGATGCAAACGGGTATTATTTTATAGAAGTATTCATAGGCACTTATGATATTTTGTTTCAGAGATACGGATATCAGAATGATATTAAAGAAGAAGTTGTTACCATACCAAACGATACATTAGTTGTTAATGCTCAACTTTGGGAGGAATTATATGCTCCGCCTTGGGTTACTGCAATAAGAAACTATGAAGATACAGAATGTGACATAGAATGGAACTACAATCCCGAATATGAGATTTTTTATGATGATGGAGAAGCTGATGATTATATATGTTGGATGACTGCAGGGAATGCAAATGCAGTAAAATTTACACCATATCCATGGACTTATCCTGTAAATATTATCGGAGGAAAAGTTTATGTTGGAGACGGGAGTTTTCCAAGCGGAGCTAATTTTCTTGGAACTACTTTTAAAATAATTGTTTTTGATGATGACGGTACTGATGGATTTCCCGGAACAAAACTTGATTCGGTGGAGGTAGTTGTGGATAATTATTTCTGGGTTGATTTTAGCAATTTGGATGCCACAATCTATGAAGGTGATTTTTATCTTGCTATGGTTCAGCAAACAGTTCCTCCTGATGTTGTTCCTGTTGGGATTGATTATGATATTCCAACAGTTTACAGAAGTTATATTTATAATGTCAGTACAGATATTTGGGAATTTTCTTCTTATCAGGATATGATGATCAGAGCAATTGTTACAGATACAAACGGAAAAGAATTACAAAATAATTCCGCAAAGGAAAAAATTCTGAAACCTGAAAATAATAATATTCCTTCTCGTGATGTTACCGGATATAAAATAGTACGTTACTCCGATTTTGATCCCGATTCAATTCCGTCAAGCGGAACTACAAATATTTTGTTGGAAAATACTATGGATGTTACTTATAATGATACTGCTTATGGTGGACTTGAAGGAGGCTGGTATGCTTATGGTGTTGCTGCCAGATACAATCAAAATGGGTACGTATGGTCAGATTATACTATCAGTAATATTGTTGGGCATAATAATTATTTTGATGTAATAATAAATGTGTCAACATTAAATGGTGAAATTGCCGATTCAGCAGAAATAGTACTTACAGGTATTGATTATCCAAATGAAATTTATACTGATTATACTGATGTTTCTGCATCAGAATTATTCCCAGATGTTTGGAAAGGTTTTTATAATTTAAGTGTTATAAAACAAGATTATGAAGAATATGTAATTACAAATTTTTTGATAGATAGAAATGATACAATTGATGTTGTTTTAGAGTTTGCTTTTTCTATTGATGAAGTAAATTTAAGCAGCATTAAAATATTTCCTAATCCGGCGATTGATATTATCAAAATAACATCTCCCGAAATTATTAAACAAATTAAAATAATTGATAATTCAGGGAAAGTTGTTTATGAAAAAAATGAAAATTCAAGTAAATTAATTTCTATTAACACAAGCATTTTTAAGCATGGAATTTATTATGTTTCGGTTTTGACTATTAAAGGTATTTCGGTTAATAAAGTTGTAATCAATTAAACCTTTTATTACGCTAATCAATAGCGAATTTAATAATAAACTGAAATATTAAAAAAACCGTAGCACAATATTTTTAGTACTACGGTTTTTTTTATTTTGAATAACGAAAAACTATCTTACGATAATTTTTCTGTTTATCATTCCTTTTTCAGTTTCGATAAACAAATAATAAATACCATCAGCGAAAGTTGATAGGTTAATAGTTTCATTATAAGTTTTATTGATACTAATATTATGTTTTTCAAGTACCAAATTACCTGTTGAATTAAATATTCTGTAATTCAATTTAAGATTTTCAGAAGTATTTATTTCAAATTTAAAAATACCATTATTTGGGTTTGGATAAACTAATAATTTAACATTAGCAAATTCATCAATTCCGAGGCATTCGATAAATGTAATAGTACGATAAGTTGTTGTAGTACAAGTTCCGGTTGATACTTCTACCCATACTTCTTTTGGTCCAAAGCTTACTCCGCTTGAGTCAACAACAACTGAAGTTCCTGTGGTTCCATCAGACCATAAATACGAATCGTAACCTTCGGTAGCAAATATTTCGATAGTGTGATTACAGCAGATGCTTGTATCTGTACCTATTTCAACAACTGGTGTTTCGGTAACTGATACTTCCAGTCCTTCTGAAAAAATCCCCATACCCGAAATATTTACACCACAAACTGTAATTGTTGCAATTCCTCCAAATTCAGGATTCCAGTTAACATAGCCTATGGTATCATTACCATAAGCAAAACCTGCTTCATATGGTGTTACTAACCACGCATAAGAATCAGCATTTGGAACAGATAATATCTGGTATTCAACTGCTTGTTCGCTACTACAAACTTCTATTAATCCTGTTGGTACAGCCGGTGCTTCAGGCACTCCGGTAAAACCAAAGAATTCAAGATATTTTTCCATTAATTCTGCTTTAGTATAATCATCATTTACCAGTCCACCAAACTCATAAGAAGATCCAATAGTTTTGTAAGTTCCACCATCAAATGCAACAGTTGTTCCATAACTAGGATATTGATTCTTAAAAATCAATATTGAGGAAGCATCCTCCGGTTCAATTTGATCAATATAATAATTTTCTCCGGTATAAGAAAAAGTAAACCCTTCTGTAAAAGTACCAACCTGACCTTGAATTATCCCAAGATCTCCATTATTGGGACCATCAGAAATGGAATCAATATGAAAATATGGATGAACCGGAGTAGGAGAATTATAGAACCAAGTATCACCACCTTCCATATATAAATTACCTCCGTTATCAAGAAAGGCAGCTAATTCGGCACCTTCAGTTTGAGAGAGAATATGATTGAATCCTTCGTTATAAATTCCGAGGCAAACAAAAATTGCAGAATATAAATTTGCATCTGTAGGCATATTTGTAGAATAATTGCATTGTATGCTAAGCTCTTCAATAATTGTACTCATTTGAGAACCTGAAGATTGGTTGCCATCTAAATCAAGAACCAGAATAGGCACCTGACCAATTACGAGTTCAAAATCGCCAATTGCAGATATTCCAAAATTAGCATCAAAGGTCAAATCAAATTCTGCAATATGTCCAATTGGTGTTACTGCCAGAGCGGTGATGCTGAAAGTTTGTGTTAAAACCTCATCAGGAGTAATATCTCCAAATAACAATTCACTGGAATTAATATTAATATAAGCGTTACTGGTCAATAATTCACCATAAACCTGATAAGCATCAGATGAACCTTTATTTGTACATGAAATAATAATATTGGCAGTTTCACCTGGGTCAAGTTTTCCACTATTGTTTCCGGCTGAATCATCAATTACAAAGCCTACAAATTCGAGTTCAGGAGCGTGACCCTGAATAGCAATTGAACTGTTCCATATTTCTTTACTACCGTCGGAAGCAACAACTTCGAATATTATCTGATGACCATCAGGGATATCTTCTGCAACATCAAATGAAAATCCATCCGGCATTGTTACAGATGCTCCGGACGCAATAGTTCCGTAAGATTCTGTATTATCAATAATAGTAGCATATTCATTAGCAGTTGATAAAGTAACTTCAATATTTTCTGCATCTTCGCTACCAACATTTTTCATTGTTACCGAAAGAGTAATATTTTCGTTATAATCTATTTGTCCATTTTCATTTTCGTCAGTAAAAGTGAAAGAATCCTGAACAATATATGGGCCATTAGGTGGAATTACCTGAGCAATTGCAGTATAACGTAAATAGTTTGTTTTAAAAACAGTAATTTCAACAAAAGTAGGTGGATATTGAGGATCAATAATAATATTAACCGGAGCACCTGTTCCTTCTGCAGTACCTATAATTTGATCACCAACTGTTAATGCAATAAATGAACCTTCGTCAGCAGAAACTGTAAAAGAATTTATTCCGGCCAGTATTACATTGTCGTGCAAAACAGTCAAAAGTTGAGGTACTTCAGAATACAATGTTGAAAATGCACCACCATGATGATGAAATAAATTATATGTTACTTCTTTGCTACCTGTATTATAAGGCCAGCTTGATTGTTGAAGAAAATATTTACCTCCGGCATTACCAAAAGCAGGAAGTAAACCTCTTGGTTCGGGAGGGGTTCCATAATCAGGTAAAAACTCAGGCCACATATTGTCGTACATTCCCCAAACATAAGTGTCGTTTACAAAGGAATAAGAAACTTCAGATGCTGCAATTAAGCCAAGAGCACCGGAATTTTCTCCGTTATAAGTATATCTGTGAAATTTCTCGGTAAAACATTCATTACTCCAATTGTATTTTCCTGTTAAGCAATTAATAGAAAAAACAAATGTGAGGTCAGTATTTGTTAAACCGTCAATATCGTTATTGTTATAATTTGGTTCTCCCCATCCGTTTTCTCCACCATGGTCGCGGTGTTGTAAAAGGAATGCGCCATTATTAATTGCATAGTTTACATCATTAGCATTTCCACCACTCCAACCACCAAGTTCAGCTGGTGTTGCCGGGATATATCCCAATCCATCAGGACCGAAATAATTTACCACTGTTGATGTATTTGTAGCTGTTGACCATGGATCAACCATTGGATTTCCACTATTTATTGCATTAATTCGTACAGGAGTTTTGCCTAGCTCGTTTTTAAAGAAACCACCAACTGATTCCGAACATATCTGAAACCAACGCGATGTTTGCCATCCAAGAGCAGTAATCGGGTGATCATAAAAATCGGGTGATGTTGGAGGATTCTTTTCATAGTTGATTACTTTAGTAACCATAGTTTCGAGTTGTGATGTGTTTTGAGCTGTCATACGTGCAAATATCACGTCAGGCATATCATTATTATTTACATCAGCATAAATATTATCGGACACACAATAATTATCCCACATAGGCGACACAACTGTGTTACCGGAAGTTCCATAATCTCCCATAAGAAGAATTGCATCAGGAGCAGGATCCCAGTTTGCATAAATATCGTTAACATAGTTTTCGATAGCTGTAGGAGTATTTCCTCCTATTTCTGTGGTTGTAACAACTAAAGTAGAAATACCCTGTTTTATTCTCCATATTTTCAATGAATCAGCCCAGGCAATAAATCCAGCATCATCAGGAACAACAATAACATAATTGTAACCTTGATCGCGTGAATTATCTGAACTATAGTTGTAATTAATTTTTGGTAAAGTAGAAGAATTAAGAATTACATCTTTTAAAATTGGATCCCAATTACGGCTTCTTAAACGGTCTTCACCGAAATGATTATTACCACCTTCAAAAGATATTTTAACTTCAACATCACGATAAACAATTAATTCTTTTGTTATCGGGTTGTACTGAAATGGAGTAATACCAAGCATTACAACATCAACTCCCCTGATCTGTGTTTGTTCAGAAAGTTTAATTGGTTCAGCAGGATAAAAAGCATCTAATGAATAAATCTTTTTGTTTTTCTTGTATTCCAGAGGTCCTTTTTCTGTGTCTAAAGGAATCCTTGGTGCAGGAGCAATATTTACATTTTTAAATCTCTCGATGCGAGAAGAAACAATTGTTAATTTCGCTTTTGCTCCCTGAGGTAAAGCAATATATCTGCCTGAACCAGGAAGGTTTGGTGCTCCCTCATCATTTGGAAGAAACTCATCGGGAAGAGTAACAAGTTTCATTGCTTTTCCATTGATATTTTGATCACTAATAGTAAAATTATTTATTGAATAATTTACCTTAACAGCAGCGGATTTTTCACTTGTTACTGTATAACCTTGTTTTTCCCAACTGTCAGAATAATTTATTTTCTGCGCAATAGAAGAAAAAGTAAACAGTAAAGAAATAATCAAAACGGTTATTATTCGATAAGAATTTGAAAGCGTAATTGGTTTTTTCATTTTATTTATTTTTTATTTTTATGATTTTAACTTGCAATAATAAGTTTTTATTTTATTTGAATTACTTTAATTGTTGATTAATTTTAATAATAAAGACATGATTGTAAAAAAAAATCCTCCAAACCTTTAAGATTTGGAGGATGCACCAATTGTAGATAAAATTCATGAATTTTATCTACAATTTTATGTTTAATGAATAATTATCTTCTTTAAAGTATAACTTCCACCACTTTCGATAAGTAGAGTATAAATACCGTTTGAAAGATTTGAGAAATTAAATTTCTCTGCAAATTTTTTGTTGATTTCAATATTTTGATTTTCGAAAACAAGATTTCCTGAACTGTTTATTATTTTCAGACTAACAATAATACGTTTTTTAGAATTTAAAGAAACAGTAAAAATTCCGTCACTTGGATTTGGAAAAACATTTAATGATAAATTATTAATGATTTCATTAATGCCGGAACAATCTTCAATTCCAATAGAAATTGAATCTGTCTTGCTACATAATTCGGGACTTGTAACTTCAACCCAAATGTCATAAATTCCAATACCAAAAGCAGTAGTATCAACAATAATTGTTTGCTCTGTTTGTCCTGTTGACCATAAATATGTTGATCCCGAATTTCCTGCATCTAAGCTAATTGAATTTCCAGCACAAATTATTGAATCATTTCCAAGCTCAACAAGCGGTAATTCTTTAACTAAAAGAATAATTGTGTCGGCATTTGTACAAGCAAATTCGTTGGTAAGTTCAACCCAATAAATTCCTGCCTGACCAGTTGTAAAAGTTTGTTCGGTAGAACCATCCTGCCACAAATAATTAACATAACCTGCTCCGGCATCAAAAATTACTACTTCACCCTGACAAATAATCTTATCGTCTCCAAAATTAATTTCGGGAAGAGGATTAACCGTAAGGGTGGTTTGTTCGCTAATCTGATTTATTCCATCATCAACCTCAACTACAAATGTTGTGTTTTCGTAAATTGAAGAGAAAACAGGATTTTGTTCGGTTGAAGTAAATCCTTCAGGAATTGACGTCCATGAGTATGCATAGGTTCCCGAACCACCGTCAACAGTTACAGATAGTTGAGATGAATTTCCTGAGCATATTTCTGCAGGCTCGGCATTAACTTCAAGCAGCATTGGGACAACTGTAAGTTCAAAAGGAATAACAATCTCCGGATCATCAGGATCGTTACTTGAAATTAATAAATCATAAAGGTATATACCTTCATCAATTTTACTTCCATCAATAGTAATTTCAACTTCCTCAGAATTGCCTGATGCAATACTTCCATTATTAGGATCAATAGAAATCCAGTCAACAATATTTATCGTATAATCCTCAACTTCGCCATTTGCAGTATTACCACATGGTTCTATGTTGCTAAAATTAACAATTCTTATTCTCATTCTAGTTGGTCCGTCAATTGCATTAAGAGGGGGTGAAATAGAAGCAGTAAATGGTGCATTGGCAGAAACAGCAACAAGCTGATCGTCTGTAAAGTCTTCATTCTGGTTCCAGTCTATCCAAATTCCTACTCTGTTCATTGGGTTAGTATTACTTCCTGAAATACTTATTTCATATTCGTTTCCAATCAACATTTGTGTAGAAAGATTTGTATAATCTGCATATTCATCACATTCGGAAGGATTACTTATATCACCAATTTCAACATTATCAATAAAAACACCACAACCACCACTGGCAGAACAATAACTTCTGTTATCAGGTTCTGAATCGGAATTTGTTAAACCAATATTATAATTTAACGGAAGCTCACCATTATCAAAAATTGTAAAGGTTTCTGTTGAAATTTCGCCAATAAGAACTAATTTAGAAATAGCTAAAGGATCAACACTTATTTGTGCATTTCCCCATTGGACTATATCTGTAATCTGATCCGATAAAATACCTCCATCATAAGAAGCTTTGACTGAGTATAAATAATAACCATAATCAGGTAATTGATCCTGGTAAGTTTTTTCTGCTGAAGTACCCAAAAGAACTTCATCACGATAAATTTTAAAATGGTTAAAACCATATCCTTCATTAAATTCCCAGTATAGATCAACATCTCCTGTTTCTTCATCAAGAGAAGATGTAAGATTATAAGGAGCAACAGCATTGATAAGTTGATAAGGAGAAACATAAGTCATTGCTGAACCCGTTCTGTTATCTGTCCAGCATGGATATACATTACCACCTCTGGCTACTATTCCGAGATAATCCCCAAAATAACCGATTGCAAGTCCTGGAATGGGAGAAGGAGTAAAAGCAACATCACTAACTTTAATATCTTCCCAAGTTTGACCTCCATTAATTGAATTAGAACAATAAGTTTCGCATTGGTTATTTGAAACATCACGGTCGTCATAATAAATTACGCTAAGGCAACCGG
>Ga0075123_10000071_pt1 | contig 46784 bp, 37 predicted proteins | sample AntAceMetag02UKX_FD_69808 | JGI IMG/M metagenome (GOLD analysis project Ga0075123, IMG submission 69808) | Saline lake microbial communities from Ace Lake, Antarctica - Antarctic Ace Lake Metagenome 02UKX | ecosystem: Environmental > Aquatic > Non-marine Saline and Alkaline > Saline | place... | reverse complement strand
GAATTCGGCACTGTATCGTTTTCTCTTATTCATCATTTGATACTCCCATTTTTGTTAGTGTAATATAAGTATTTTATAACTTAACTACCTGTCTAAATTTTGGGGAGCATTACATTCTTCTGTAATAGTCAAACATATTTTTGAAGGAATAAATCACATAAAAAAGTCTCCACTTAAAAATAAAGTGATGATTATTTTTTCTGATATGATTGAGCATAATCCAGATGCAAAAATCTCATTTATTAACACACCTATTGATGAACAAGAATATGATAAGACTATTGAATCTTTAGAAAAAACATATAAAATAACAATTCCTAATTCAAATAGTTACGAAAATTTACAAATTTATGTAATACGACCAGATCACGAAAGATACAGAGATCCAAGATTAAGAGCAGAAAAGTTTTGGAAACATATAATTGGGAATAGTTGTAAATTTCAATCAATTCTTAAATTAAAATATTAATAAAGTTAATACATTTTAAATGTTTATTTGCCAGCACATTTAATGTTCAAATTCGTTTCTCTAATTCAAGAGAATGGTTTATCAAAGAAAATAAATTTCATCTTTCAAAATTTTTAATTATTTGATTTATTCTCATTTCTTATTAACAATCACCCATAAATGTTCAAATGTCCGTTCCAATGTTCTGCCCAATAATTCACCCCCTTCAGTCGTCAAATCCGGCTCATTGTTAAAAACTGAATATGGAACTTTAATACCTTTCGCTTCAATATATTCAGGATCGTTAGCAGTTAATTTTTCCCAATCATTTGTTTTGTAATAATATTCCATTTTTTCATCGGGTAACGAATGGAATAGAATCGAGTCTTCCTGTCCCACCCGAGCTCTTGCACGATTTTTTCTTAATGATTCTTCGTAAGAAACATTAAGGTAAAAAATGCCAGCCTTTTTCAGAATATCTTCACTAAGATAGGATAATGCTTCTCCAATCGCATCCTCTCCCCCCCTGGCAAATTCGATAATCACAGTTTTATTATCATGGTAATTGGGTTCATAAGCCAATTTTTTAGCATAAGAAACATTAATTCTTTCAATGAATAAATTCCAGAAAAAATGATTCTTGAAATAATAATCTTCATCTGTGAAAAGACGTTCTTTTCCGTGTTTGGTTAGAATATCATCAATAACAAAAGAATCCCAGACAAAAGGAAAGTCATCGATCTCCTCAAATTCCGCGATATGAAACCTGTCTTTTCTCTGTTCCAAACGTGTATTCTTTAAATAATTTATAACTTCAGACTTACCCGATGCAGGGCGAGCCGTTAAAATGATGACTTTAAAATGATCCATTCTAATACTCCTTATTTCCAAATTCAATAGTTACTTAATTTCCTTATAACCATATTTACAAATTACCCAATAACCTATTTCCCCTTCCGCTTAGCCTGTGGAAATGCATGCCAGATTTTCAACGCTAAAATAAATCCAATTATCGTAAATGGAACCAGGAATGGCGCCCAATAATTCCAGCTTTTGGAAAGCAAAAAACCCAGTGAAATTGACTGTAAGCCTGTCCCAAGATAAACAAATCCATCAATCATGCCAACAGCAGTTGCGGCGCCTTTTCTGCCTCCAAAGTCCATTGTGGCAGTACCTGATAACATACCATGAGTTCCGATTACAGCAAAGGACATGAAACTAACAACCGCGCCAAGAATGAAAGGATTTAACTTAAGGACAAATCCCATTGTTATAGTTAATACTATCATCAAACCGTAAAACAATGCCGCAACTGGTCCACGCCGTGATCCAAAAATTTTATCCGAGATAAATCCCGCAAAAATTCCTCCAAAAGATCCAGCCAACATGAGGATCAACCCCCAATGTTCTCTCAAAAAATGATCAGCACTTAGACCAATTTCTTTAGTGTAAATTAAATACCAGTGCATAATACCGTTGCGTAATACACCGGTACAAAATTCAATAGCTGCGATCGTAAGAATAATTTTATTGGTAATAATTTTTTTAAGCAGCACCATGAGATTAAATTCTCCATCCTCTTCACCTGATGATGCATCTGCCGTATCAAAATCTTTAAAGCCAGCCTGCCCTGGTGTATCCTTGAGAAGAAAAAGTTCAATAATGAAAAACATAAATAATAATATTGCAGGAATAAAAAACACCCACCAGGTTTGATCAACCCCTGTTTCGGAAACTCCAATTAAAGCACGAAGAGTTGACTGAATGAAATTCAAATCAGTTGTCAATTTCGCCTGGGTTGCCTGAACGATCGCTGTTCCCCAGTCAAAAGCAAAATATATTCCCATTGAAATTAATATTCCAAATATTCCTCCAAAAATCCCTCGCTCCCTCACATGAAACCATGATGAATTTACTTTTACAATAGCCACCGCCCCAAAGCTCTGGAAATACATGTTTGCTGCATAGACAAAAGAAAAAACCAATGCAACGTTAATTACTAAATTTTTAACAATAACTAAATAAGTGATAATTCCTAATAGCACATTCATTAATGCTGAACCCAGCGCGCCTGCGAGAATTGCTTTCTTCCCTCCCATTCGGTCTGTTAAAGGTCCATTAATCAAAAATGCAAATGCGTAAGTAATTGTTCCTGCGCCAAAAATTATTCCAAAATCCTCTTTAGTCATCAAGTCCCCGAGCGCATTTTTTGAGACTGTCAAATTGTATCGTCCCATATAAAGGAAAGCGTAAGTCAATCCCATTGGAAGCCAGTTGAGTATTCGACGAATTCTAAATCCCCGAGAGTGTTGCGGTTTTTCCAGCACAACTTCTGCCATAGATCATCTCCTTGTTTTATTATTTCTTAGTGTTTTCGTGTCTTTGTGGCAAGAAATATTAAAGGTGGACTTCAACTTAATCAATGAAAAATAATAAGCCATTATAACAAAAAGACATTAAAAAAGCAAGTACTAAATCTTTTGCTCAATCGTTTCTTTAATATGATACAGCCCTTCACTGCAATTCAATAATTTAACATTCAAGACTTTACTCGCTAAATCATTCCTCATCGAAATATCCTGTGGTCTAAAAGCAGCGCCCGGGTAATCAAACATAGAGCTTTTTATCAAATTTTTAGTTGGCAGACCCAATATTTTACAGGTTAATAATCCGAAATCCCAGCGACTCATCGTTTCGCCCCCACTTAAATTAATGATTCCAGTAAACTCATTTCCTGCTAATTCAAGAATCGCTTCGGCTAAATTATTAACTAATATTGGGGTACGAAACTGGTCAACAAAAAGCGCAACTGACTTATTACTTTTTATATTGGAAATCATCTTCTCAAAAAAAGTATTAAAACGAGTTCTCCCTATTCCATAAGTCAAAGCCACACGTACAACAACTGAATTAAAATTCAATTGAGCGATTTTACCTTCACACTGTACTTTAGTTTGCGCATAAAAACTTAAAGGATTCACTGAGTCATCTTCCCGATAATTACCTCTTTTACCGTCAAAAACCATATCAGACGAGGTGAAGATAAATTTCGCACCATTCTTTTTTGACCACAAGGCGAGTGTTTCTGTGGCTTCAACATTAATAACATATGCTAAGACGCGATCCTTTTCACACAAGTCCAGATTAGATATCGCTGCTGTGTGAATAATTATATCAGGTTTAATATCTTTCAATAATGAGTTGATAGCTTTTTTTTGCGAAAGATCAATCTGAATCGTTCGGATGTTGTTTTCTTTTAAAACATAATTATTATAAGTTGCATATACTTCATATTTTTTATGAGCCTGGTGAATGATGTGCCCGCCAATAAATCCGCTGCCGCCGGTAACTAAAATATTTTTCATCTAAACTCCCGAATTATTCAATGACAGAAAAAACTTCTTCCTGTTGTATTTTGGTACCAGTAAGAAGGTCAGTTAATTTCAATGTTAATTTAATTCGTGCGGGTTCTTTTGTATTCAGCACAATGTTTTGATACTGCAATTCTCGTGAAGACTGCCCGGAATATTCATAGCTTGTTGTAACTTCACCTTTTTTTTTAATAACTCCTATTTTAGTGAACAGCTTCCTCCAGCCGGATGAAGATTGATAATCTGCCCCCAAACGATATTCAACTTTATAGTGTGTTTCCCCATTCAGATTTTTTGTTAAATTATATATTTCGTAATAAATAACAACAGGACTGCCAATCTTGTAAATTTTTAATGGATTGGGAATTATTCGAAAATCCGATCTCGAGAAAGGATATTTTGAATATAGGGGCTCTAAATCATTAGCAAATAAAATATCACTAATTTGAAATTTTCCAGCTAAAAAAGTATCCACATCAACATCCTGATGAACTGCACTTCTTTTCCCTGAACCAATATCCTGAAATTCCAAAGCAAAGTGATAAATTCCAGGCTTGACCACGGCTTTTTCGTGGGAAGAAAAATAATTATGCCCATTCAACTCAACCTGTTCTTGGCGGCTGAATAATAGTTCATCCTTTTTCTGAACTACCTGTTCCCATTCCTGATCAAATAAAAACAAGCCCCTTTTTAATCCATAGTTGTTGTCTTCCCAGCTTGAGAAAGCAATCTGGTCAAGTGGAATTGCAAAGCAAAACTCTAATTCGGTTTTATTATTTTTACCCATAAAAACAACAATATCAACCGGCACAGTAAAAAGCAAAGAATCGGGAAATGATTTGTAATAGTCGGGTTCAGTTTTGATTTTATCTTCATAAATTAATTTATAATCGTCTTCGGGTTTTAAATCTCGGGCAAAGGTGTAATTGTCGGATAAATATTCATCTTCAAATTTAAAAGTAAAATCAGGATAAATCCAGAACTCTCTGGAATGAACAAGTGGATTTCTACCAGTCCCGCTCATTTCTCCAAGATAGGGTTTTGTTCGATATCTGTACAACGGTTTTCCAAAGCGAATAAAAACCTTCCCCCTGTCAGTTTCCCAGCCCTCAATATCTTTTTTAGGGCGAGAAAAGCGTAAGTTGGCATAAGCGATACGACTGAAATGTTCCAACTGCCTTTCATTAGTATTTGTTAAATAAAACGGATCTTTTTGTTTCCAAAAATTTAGTTTATATTGTTTTTGTTCCAGTGTAGGCATTTGCTGGTAATTCTCCCTTTGAACTGGAGACAATATTAGGTCTATTGTTTCCATTATCATACTTTCATGACCATTCATTAATTGCTTTGCTAATTTATATTGCTGCAAGGCTAAATTTTTCCTGCCAATATTTTGATAAGCAAATCCTAAAAATAAATGACAATTTTTATCATCAGGATTTATTTTAACAGCGCTCTCCAGTAATTGAACCATTTCGTCATAATTATCAAATTCATAATAAATTAAGGCAAGGCGGTAGTAGGAATCGTTTAAAGTTGGTTTTATGGAAATTGATTTTTTATAATACTCCGCTGCCTGTTGCTGCAAATCTTCAGCAAAAGATTGCATATATATAATTCCATCACTGCTACTGTCCACGCTGATCATATCTTGATAATGCAGCATTTCATCTTCTTTCAGAGAAGCGAGATAATTGTAGGCTTCATAATTATAGGGATCAGATTCCAAAATATTTTTAAACTGTTTTTCAGCAATGAAGCTAAAACCCTTTTTCATATTCAAAACAGCCTGATTAAATCTAAAATCTAAATTATTTGGTTCTAATTTTAATGCTTTTTCTATTTCAATCGTCGCCCAGAAACGCCCATAAACAGTTTCTTCTTGCATATAAATCAGCGCCAGTTTATTATGAGCTTTTGCCATTTTAGTATTCAGTTTTAAAGCCTGCTTTAACTTCTCTATAGCTAAATTGCACTCGCCCTGTTCATATAAGGTTACAGCTTGCTGATAAATTTTTTCAGCTTGTGATTTTTTATCATTCGCAATAGTAAAATGAAATAGCAGCAACAGCATAATTAAGATAATAAAAATAAATGTCTTATGCAGAATAATTCGTTTCATATATTTATAAAACTTTAAGCATTAGTATCTTTGTGGTAACTATAATTTTTGGTTAGATAAAAAAAAATCTCTGTCAACAATTTAACTATCAACAGAGATTTTTTCAAGTTATATTTTTAATTTTGTTAATTAAAACCGAATCGACATCGTCGCAAATATTTTATCCGTTACAATTTTTTCATTAATATCAGAAAAATCATTTGACAGATAGATTCCTTCTTTTTCCCACCAGCCTCGAACAAAAGCCACATCAAATTTGACCTGTTTGTCTAATAAAATCCCACAGCCAAGAGTGATATAATTCCTATCGGCTTTCTCTGAATCATTCAACAGAGGAGAAGGTTGCCGGATCAATCCTGCTCTCAATTGTGTTTTTAGTAATGGAACAGTAAACTCCCCTCCTAATCTAATTGTTGTGGTTGGTCTAAAATTTTGTTTGAAATTCAGATTCTTGCTATAGTCATTACCAACCGGTGGTTCAGTGGTATATCTCATTTGAGCCCAATCATTATATTCAACATCGGCAGAGAGTACAATATTAGGCAATAACGTAAAAGCAGCGCCAGCCGCAAAAACCCATGATGATTTTAAACCATATTCCCAATTACCTCCATTAGAGTCAGTATAATCTTCATCAGGACTATCGTTGTCTTCAATTTGGCTGATATTTTCGTTCCATTTTTCTTTGGCTGTAATCTTTACTGGTGTTGTAATTGTTGCTGCCAATCTACCTAAAAATCCAAGTTTATATAAAGCGCCCAGTTTAAAATTAGACGCTTGAAATTTTGTAAACACTTGCTGATTGTAAGTATAGTTGTCGTAATAATATTTATTGTGCGTATCTTGCTCTAAAAAATCCCAGGTATAATCGTCTTCTCCACGCCATAAATTAAATGATACTCCAACTGACATATTTGGTGTAAGTTCAGTTGCGCCAGCTAATACCCAGTTTACTAAATCACCTTCTTCTATTTCATTATAAGTTTGCTGAACATTTAAGTTAGTATTATAGCGGTCGAATAAAAAGCCGGCGTCAAAATTTCTGATTTTATTATAACCCACTGCAAAAACCATGCTTCCTCTATAAGTTGGAATTGGGAATGCAAAGCCGATAGAATTAAGTTTAGTTTTGGTAGTCTTGTCTGAATTTGTTTCATCAGCAAAAGTCGCATCATTTGCATACCGTAAATATGAAAGAGATGTAAATAATTCCATCCGCCTAAGTTGTGTTAATCCTGCCGGATTCCAAAACGTAGCAGAATAGTCATCTGCAATGGCAGTATAAGCGCTTCCCATTGATAAAGCGCGCCCGCCAACTCCGGAAGCCGAACCTAAAAAGAAAGCTTCTTTTTGAGCATAAGTAGGTGCAGCAAACAGGAAGGCTAATCCGATTATTAAAATGAATTTAAATTTCATCATTCTTATCTCCATAGATTTATTTACTTATCATTTTGATTTTGATGTTTTACTGCTTCCGGAACTCTTCGAACCGCTGCTTTTACTACCCGATGAATTAGAACTGCGAGATCCACTGCTATGGCTACTGCTTGAACTTTTCGATGGTGATGGTGAAGACCTTCTAACTGCAGAAGTTGAAGGACGGGAACCTAAACTGCTGCTGCTTCCTGAACTTTTGGGAGAATAAGAACTCCTTCGAGAACTGCTCGGAGTTTTAGGTGTTGCTGCTCGTCTTACTTCTGGTTTTGAATATGACTTTGAAGATCTTGTACGTGGCGCTGTATAAGAACGATTCGAGCGATTGCTAGCAGAACGAGCCTTTACCTCAGAACTAGAAGTTTTCCGTATTTTTGTTCGAGGCCTTACCCGTGTTTCAGGATTCTTTTTATATCTTGTCCGCGGAATAACATACTTTCTATCTAACTTTCGAGTTGTTAGTTTCCGATCTGTCACAGTCTTTGGTCTGATTTCTCTCGTTAACCGCTTATCCTTATTTTTATTAATTACAGGTTTGGTCTCCCTTGACAAAACATTTCTCTTACGATCTGAAATAACTCTTTTATTAATAGCTTCATTGCGATTTAACACTACCTGACCACGTTCAACGCGCCTGCCATCTCTCGCAACACGTTTAGCAGATGTCCGCTGTTGACCATCTCGAGCGCGTCTGTCAACCAAACGACTCGATCTTCTGGCAAAATCTCTCTTATGTTTGGGAGAAGAATTAGTATATCTTCCTCCATAACCGTAATAATCCCGATAATATCTCGAAGAATTCCAATAGTAATCAGAGTACCAAAATCCAGCATACCAGCCCGGGTTACGCCAATGGTAGTATGGGTCCCACCATGAATTTGGGTAATATCCTGTATAATAATACCAATCGTAGGGCGCATAATAATAGAGATCCGCAAAAACGCCATAGGAATTATTATAGTAAGGAACATTATAATTATACTCGTCATAGTAATTATTATTTACGATGACCGAATCCTCTTGATCTTCATAGTAAGGCTCGTACTCCTCGTAATTTTCGACAACTGGTTGTTCATCTTCATCCACTGCGTAATAATCATCTTCTGTTTCAACGCGAGGACGTGAAAATTGTGTATAACAACCAGTGATGACGAAACTGATTATTAAAGCAAAAATTAGAACGACGAGATTTGATTTTTTTAAATATCGCATAATCGCCACCTCCTAATTGAATTTCTATTAATTAAAATATGATTAATTCTTTATTTCAAAAACCATTAATTTAGACGTTTAAAGTTTTAAAAAGTTCATTGCATTGTTAGAGTAATTTTAAAAGCTGATAACTTTATTAATATTCGATAGGGGATTAGATACTGTACATTTCTTTCACATCATTATCCTCCTCCTCCAACCTCCCTAACCTTCCTCATATGTTCATCAGCATTTTCTTTATCCCAATTTTATCATAATACAATCATAAACCATAATGAGTCAACGTATATCTGCATTTTACGTGGCACAGTAATGGTTACCTGATCGAATTAGCTGAATATTAATCTATTTTTTTTTAAAAAGCTGATTTAAAAATTATCTTGACATATTGAGAATTTTTTGTTATATTTTTATAATGAAAATTGAACAAATAATCAAAGCGATTCAATCCAATAAAATTAACATTACGCTTCATGCCAGAGAAGAAGCAAAAAATGACTTTCTGCTTTTGGATGAGATCTTTTACTCAACTCGTCATGGAAAAATCATTGAAAATTATCCAACTGATAAACCCTATCCCAGTTGTTTGATTTACGGTGAATCACCAGCAGGAAATCCAATTCATAGCGTCTGGGCGTATGATTCAATCAATAAAATAGCTATATTGATAACAGTTTATCGACCGAATCCAAATCTTTGGAAAAATTGGAAAAAGAGGAAATAGTCATGAGATTTGTAGAAAAATGTCCTCATTGTAGTGGGCAAGTTGTTGAAAAACAAGTACAAGAGATTTTGTCTGGTGGAAACAACACAGCATTTCTGAACGTTTTAGTAGGTGTTTGCTTGCATTGCGGGGAGAGATTATATACTCCTGAAACGATCAGGCAATTTGAAGATATTGAAGCAAAACTTGCTCGAAAGAAAATTACAGACTTTCGACCACTTGGAAAATCCTATCAAGTAGTTTCATAATTTTAATTTAATAAATGGAGCGCTAATCTTGCCCACAAACAAGCTAATAAAAACAAGCCAATAGTTTACATTACTATTAGGGAAATGGCTCCTGCTCATTCTCGAATAAAAAATATTGATTTTGAAATAGTATGAAATGATATGTTTGAAGATTAGAATTTGAAATTTATTTGTAATTTATAATTTGTGCTTTGTGATTTAAGAACCAGAGACAATCAAATATTTATACAAATTAAACAAAACCTTCCTTTGAAAAAACTACAAATCACTCTTCACCCCATCCATTTTTCTATAAAGCGTCGCCTCCCCAATGCCTTATCTTTTTTGCCGCGGTGATTATTATTTTTGCTCAATTCCTGCAAAATATAATTTTTCTCAAATTCTGCTACGGCGCTTTTAAGGCTAAGTCCAGATGAAATCAAAGATGCTTTATCGGAAGCGTTGATTAACTCCTGGGGTAGGTCATTAAATGTTATAGTCTCACCCTGGCAAAAGATCATTGTCCGTTCAATTACATTTTGCAGTTCTCTGATCTCGCCCTGCCAATTGTGATTCATTAAGATTTGCATGACCTGAGGTTCAATATTTTTTACACAGCGATTCATTTGACCGCGGAAATTCTTAATAAAGTGAATGACTAAAAGCGGGATATCTTCGGGACGTTCGGCAAGTGAGGGTAATTTGATAGTGATGATATTCAAACGGTAGAAAAGATCTTCTCTGAAATTTCCTTTTTTTACTTCTTCAGTTAAATCTCGATTTATAGCGGCAATTATTCTGACGTCAACTTTCTCCGGGGTATTTCCTCCTACCGAAATTATCTCTTTTGCCTCGATTGCTTTTAAAAGCTTTGCCTGAATTGTTTTCTTCATCCAAATTTTTAAAAACCGGCAGGAAAATATGAAAAGCTGTTCCTTTATTTACTTCGCTCTCAACTACAATCTCGCCAGAAAATCCTTTGATAATATTGTAGCAAACCCACAATCCCAATCCAGTACCTTTTCCCGGTTTCTTTGTTGTGTAAAATGGCTCAAAAATATGATCCAGGTTTTCTTCTTTAATGCCGATACCATTATCGATTACAGAAATAATAATTTTCTCACCAACCATCCTGCTGCTTACTGATATTTCACTGTTCTTCTTGCCTTCCAGTGCATCCCCGGCATTCAATATAATATTTATTAAAACTTGCAGCAATTGGTCGAAAGAAAGTTTGAGCAGTGGCAATTGAGGAAATAAGTCCATTGAAAACTTGTAATACTTCAGCCGTTTATCATATTTTACAATTTGAGCCGCGTCTTCAATTACTTTATTAACAGCGACTTCACCAACCGTAGTTGAAATAGGTTTTGAAAAATTCACCATTTCTCTAACGATTCGAGAAATACGGTCAATCTGCTCCCTGATCATTTTTAGTTTATCTTTATCCCACTCATTTTCACTTTTTTCATAGAGCAGTTGGGCTAACGAAGAAATAGCTGTCAAAGGAGAGCCGACTTCATGCGCAATGCCAGCGGCTAATTGTCCCACGGCGGAGAGTTTTTCCGATTGAATTAACTGCTGCTCTAATTGCTTTTGTCCGGTGATATCGTGAGCGATGACTGAACTGCCGAGATAATTTCCTTGCTCATCCAGAATTGCGGTTCTGGTGATTTTCAAGACCAATTTGCGCCCATCCACAGTAATTCGTTCGGTCTCCCGGTTTTTTACAAAACCTTTTTCCTTTACAATCTCGTTTATTTGCTTAATCTCTTGCTGGGATTTTTCATCATTGGGAACAATTAGGTTAATTGGCTTGCCTATCATTTCATTTGCAGTATAACCGTACATTTTCGCAGCCTGCTTATTCCATACCTTTACATGATTTTTTTCATCCAGCACAAAAATAGCCTCAGCCGCGTCTTCAAGAATATTGGTTGTAAACTGTTCGTACTCCTTTAATGCAGTTTCATCTTTTTTCCGGTCTGTAACATCGATAAGCAAAACATTAACGCCAATAATATTATTTTCTTCATCGCTTAATGGCGATATATTAAAATCGATAAATCGATTACCTTCTCTAATTGATTGATGATTCCTGGCTAATAATTCATAAGACTTACCAGTTTTTGCTGCATCGATAAATTTGTGATAGATCCCTTCTGTTTCTAATATCGGAAATTTATTTAAAACATGTTTGTTAAGCACTTTGGATTCTTTCACATTATAAAGACGCTCCATGCCTTGTCCCCAGTAAATAATGTGCATATTTTTATCTAAAATAAATAATCCAATGTTTGAAAAATTCACTGCTTTTTTTAAATTTTGTAAATCAATATTTAATAATTTTCGAGCCATAAATACTCCACATTAAAATAACGCATTAATAAATAAATATGTCATATAAAACGACACTGTTAATTTTAAAATTGTTCCAAAAAGAGTTCCCATAAAAACGCCCCAACCTGCTCTGAGTGCATTTTTAGTGTCTTTACCTGTTAACATCTCTACTGCTACTGCTCCCAGAAAAGCGCCGACTATTATTCCTAAAGGATGAAAAAATAAAATCCCAACAATCATGCCGCCAACCGAACCCCAAATACCCCATTTTGATGCTCCATATTTTTTAGCGCCAGCCGCCGGAACCACATAATCCAGTAGAGTAACGACAACTGTAATAAAAACCATAATTATTATCATATTTGAAGTCAAGGGTTCAACAAAACCCTGTACTATTGCTAAAAGTAAAATTGCAATAAAACTCAGCGGCGGACCTGGTAATGCTGGAACAATACAGCCAATCAAACCAAGAATAATCAATACAAAACCAATAATTCCAACAATAACAAGCAGCATAAAATTTTTCTCCAATCGTTAATTTAGTTTTCAAAAACAATACTAATTTAATTTTGGAGAATATACTAAAACTAAAAAACAAATGCAAATCTATTTTGTCCGTAAGCCAAGTTGCCAACTTGATCATCATTTAAAACTTTTTTGAAATTTGTCAAGTCATAATATTAGTTAAGCTAATAAAATATTAATTCAGATTTTCAGTCGAATGAAAAAATGTTATAGATAAAAAAAAATACATTAGTAAAATTCCAAATAACAAACACCAAATAACAAATAAATTATAAATTCTAATATTCAATGACCAAAACCCATTTTGTTTTTGCATGTTTGGAATTTGATTTTTTAATAATTTGAATTTATTTGAGATTTATTATTTGAAATTTGGAATTTATACCAGACATCCCTTAATCTCTTGCTTTTTTATAGGGGCTTCAGTTTAAGAGGATTAATAAACATCAAAGAAATCTAACCAATCAACTAACAATAAACATTTAATCAGGAGGTGCAACAAAATGCGAAAAAAATCTTTAATCATCAGCACAACTTTACTATTATCTTTTTTCCTGTTATTCACACTCCATTCTGTTTTAGCAGGTGAAAAATCATTAAAGAAAAAAGGTTATCTCGGCGTTTCTATTGAAGAATTAAACCGTCATACTAAAAAAGAATTAAAGGTAGATTTTGGCGTTGTAATTTCCCGGGTAGAGATTGACAGCCCGGCGGATGAATATGGTCTTACAGAGGACGATGTTATTCAGGAAGTAAATGGCGTTAAAATCAGGCGACCACACACATTAACCCGAATAGTCAGAAAAATAAAGCCGGGGGATAAAGCGAAAATTGCAATTGTACGTGATGGCGGGAAAAAAACAATCTCAGTTGTAATTGGAAAAATGAAAAAAATTAATAACTTTTCATATTCATTTAGCGGACCTCAAAAAGAAAAAATATTTACCTTTATTAACAAAGGGGACGCTTATCTCGGTGTCCAATTACGTGAGTTAAATGAAGATTTAGCCCCCTATTTTGGCGTTAAACCTGAACAAGGAGCGCTGATTATGGAAGTCGAAGAAGATAGCCCTGCCCAAAAAGTTGGATTAAAATCCGGCGATGTAATTACCAAAATAGAAAGTGAAAAAATTTCCGATCCGGATGATGTTCAGGAAATTATTTCTGATTGTGAAGAAGACGATGAGATTGAATTAACAATCGTCCGCAAAAATAAAAAGCAAACGTTCAAAGTAATTCTTGAGGAACGCAGAGGAGGTGGCAATGTTTTGTTCGGACCTCATAAAAAATTAAAAGAAATACGAATTGGTCCTGACAAAAAATTGTTAGAATTACACGATGAAGACATACATATCAAAAGAGAAAAACCAAACATTAAAATTGAAAAGAAGAAAAAGATTAAAATAATTGATGATACTGTATAGTAAACCGACAATTTCTTTATTTTTTTACAAAAGTTATAAAATAAATTTATCAGTATAATTCAAGAAGTCGCAACGGCAGTTGCAGTAAAATAGTGGACGTGCAATTATTACTGCTACTGCCACTTGCACCTTGCCACGCTATGATTCCACCCAGCTTCCCACTGGTTTTAATTTTTATTTAAAAATTGCGTGAAGATCCTTATTAAAAACAAGAGAGGCTTTTTATATGAAAAAATTAACATTATTGTTTGTAATCTTATTTTTGGTAATTAATTGTCTTGCTCAGGATTTGCCGAAAACCCCTGCTGGTAGTCGTGTAAAAGAGGTAGTCGAACTTCTGAATGGGACAAGTTTATATGAACCTGAAGATTATATTAAAAACCAATATGCTCCTGAATTTCGAGATGCGTTCCCAGTCGCAGCTCATAAAGGGATTTTTCAAACAACACAAACTATGTTTGACAGGGTAAAAGTGGTTGATATCACAAAGTCTACCCAAACCGAAATAAGCATAGTTTTGAAATCTGAAATAAAAGATGCCTGGCTGAACTTAATTTTGCAGGTTGAACCGGATGCTCCCCATCGCATTGTATCAATGGGTTTAAGACCGGCTTCCCGTCCTGCCAGCAACGAAATAGGGGAAGAGAAAACTCGAATAAAACAAAAAAAAAGTGAAAGCAAACCAAAAAAAGATAAAGAGATTTTGTTTTCAAATATTGAAGAACTCCATCAATATCTCTTGAACAAGACCAAAGAAAACGAATTTTCCGGTACTGTACTAATCGCAAAAGATGGAAATCCTATTTTTCAAAAAACCTATGGATATGCTTCAAAAAGGTTTAAGGTTCCTAATAGGGTGGATACAAAATTTAACCTTGGATCGATCAATAAAATTTTTACAAGCGTGGCAATTACTCAATTGATGGAGAAGGGAAAATTGTCAATAGATGACCCGATTGTGAAGTATCTTGATATATTTCCACCGGAAATTGCAAATAAAATCACTATTAGACATTTGCTGAATATGAGGTCAGGCTGGGGTGATTACTGGGCAAACGAATATTATTTATCTCAACAAAACCGGCTTCGAACCGTATCGGATTATATGAAATTCATCAAAGACATTCCTCTCGATTTTGAACCCGGAACGAACTTTCAGCACTGTAATACCGGTTACGAAGTAGCAGGCGCCATCATAGAAGCAGTTTCCGGCATGGATTATTTCGACTATGTGAAAAAGAATATTTACGAATCATCAGGAATGACCAATACAGATTCCTACCACAGGGATAGTCCAGTTGAAAATCTTGCCATGGGTTATACAAATATGAACCGTAACGATCAGGAAGGTAAAGGTTATGAATGGAACACTATGTATATGTTATCTCCTAGAGGTACACCCGCAGGTGGAGGTTACTCTACAGTAGAAGACCTTTTAAAATTCGACAAAGCCCTGAGAAATCATAAATTATTGAATCCCGATTACAGCCAATATATGATTAGTCGATTTAAAGGTTCTCCGGGCGATCCGTTTTCACCTCCTGACAGGACTTATCGTCTTGCAGGTGGAGCTCCTGGAATCAGTGCATTTTTGGGTATGGATTTCCAGTCATCTTATTCCATTATAGTATTATCCAATTATGATTTTCCAGTAGCGATGAAAGTTGCTGAAGAGATCATCAAAATGCTTGAAATAGAATAATACCAATCCTGTAAAATGCTTTTATTAAATCAATCAGTATCCGCTCAATAATATATTGTAAATACATCATTTCTTTTTTTTGCATGGTAAAGAATTTTTTCCACAGAATGATTGGTAGCAGAATAATTCTGCTATTAATTATTCTGCTATTTTTAAGGCGAACTTATAAGAAACGGGTATTTTCATAGATTACCATTAAATATTGAGTGGATACACCAATCTGTTCTATTCAAATGGAATATGGGAGGAATACTAAACTACCATACGTAATGGATATTATTTTTTCCCAATATTCCGTTATTCTAATATTCTATCTTCTCTGCTTTTTTTGGCTCTGGCTTGTTGAGGTTTGGAGCTTTGTAAAAATCAATATCCACGCAGATCGAGAAAACACACGGAAAAAAATCGGCAGGAACTTGACCAAAATTTTAATTTAAACCTTAATCAACCTTTACCTTAATCTACGGTTATTCACGACTCCCCAAAAATTAATTAAATAAAATTCCATTTTTCTAAAATAATTAGTTGATTTTCTGAACAATTTCTGTTATCTTAATAAAAAAGGAACACCAATTTTTAAGGAGGAAGCACCATGAAAACACTAAAAATTATATTTATTATTATCGCTTCCTGTAGCCTGCCATGCCTTCTTTTTGCCCAGAGCAATTTTGATGTTGATGCTTACAGACAATTTTTGCTCAACAACCAGGATCTTGACAGTGAACAACTTCTATCACTTTATGCTCCGAAAAATAATTATTATAAAGGAAACGAATCCGGAATTTCCATTGACGATTTTTCTTATTTAGATTCAGTCTTGATTAAATATGCCCTTGCCGAATCTGAACTGCAACTGTTAAAACAGAATCACTTTGTCGTGAGCGAACGGTTAAATTATGATTGTTTTGGCATGGCTTTGCATAATATTTACATTAAAGATTTGCCCGTGTTCATTACAACCGATGCCATACTTCAAGCCTTGCATGCCTCTTATGATAAAATTCTTTTAGATATCGAGATTGCAATTTTGGAACCACAACTGTCTAAATTTTTAGACGCTTTATATAGCTCTTATCCCCAATTGTTGACTAAATATCAAGCTAACCCTAATTTACAGCATGCTCTCGCCGATGTTGATTTATATGTTACTATTGCAAAATCACTTTTAAACAATACAGAATTAGCTCCGCAGTTTACAGATTCAGATGATGTTAATACAGTTTGGGAAGCAATTCAATCGGAACACATGACATATATGCCGCTATTTTCTGAAAGGACAAGAAAACTTGATTTCAGCCAATTTACAGTGCGAGGACATTATACTTTTGAATTTTGGGATAACACAGGTAAAAGAACTCTCGGACCCTATTTCAAATCCATGATGTGGCTGGGGCGGATTGATTTTATGCTTACTCCCCCGCCAGTAAATCCCTGGGAGTCTCCCTGGACAAAGGAAGAAATCCGCCGCATGAATCTCGGTGCTGCTTTACTCAATGAATTGATTGACATTTGCAACGCGAAAAATTTTTTAGATAGCAACGACGAAATCGTTACCTTTATGGTAGGTGAAAGCGATAACCTGACACCTGCCGAATTTTCAGAAGTAGTTGATTCGTTAAATATCCTTTCGGTTTCAGAACTCCTGGACGACTCAACTTACGATGTTTTTCAAGCAGCGTTAATCAACTCAGCTAATTCAGGACAAAAGATACTCTCCAATTTTTTGTTTATGGATCCGTACAGCACCGAGCCTGATACTTTGCCCATCTCTTTTCGGCTCATGGGTCAGCGCTTTATTATTGATTCTTATGTTTTTTCCAACGTGGTTTACGACCGCATCATCTATCAAAACCAGAAAATTTGGCGCCCCATGCCTGACCCATTAGACGCAATGTTTGTGCTGGGCAATGATGATGCTTTGCCACTTTTGAAAACAGAATTGGACACTTATAAATATTCATCACAACTAACAGCCCTGCGCTACCTGGTCGATTCTTACGATGCTGATTTCTGGGACATGTCGCTTTACAATGTCTGGCTCAATGCGCTGCGGTCGTTGAACCCGCCGGCTGACCGGACTAATTTCCCTTTCTTTATGAAAACCGCAGCCTGGCACCAGGAAAAAATAAATACCCAGCTTGCTTCCTGGGCGCAATTGCGGCATGATAATTTATTATACGCAAAACAATCTTATACCGGCGGTACCGGGTGTTCTTTCCCACATTCTTTTGTCGAGCCTTATCCCGAATTTTATGAGCAGATTGCAAATTTTGCCGACCGGGCATTTCAGTATTTTTCTCAATTTCCTAATAATAGCTGGGTAATGACAGCCATAAAAGGATATTTCCCCCGTTTGAAGGATGTCATGCTAAAATTAGAAATATTGGCACAGAAAGAATTAAACAGCCAGCCATTCAGTATTGATGAAATTAATTTCCTGAAAAAAATGTTATTTGTTGAAGGTGGCAGCGGTGCGCCGCCATTCTCAGGCTGGTACGCTGATCTTTTTTACTTACCAGACGATGCAGCAACGGGAGATTATATTGTGGCAGATGTTCACACTCAGCTCACTGATGAATTTGGCAATGAAGTTGGACGGATACTACACGTTGGCGTTGGTGAAATTAATTTAGGTGTATTTCTTGCTGACTCACCATCCGATAATTATAAACCAATGTGTTTCGTGGGGCCGGTAATGTCATACTATGAAAAAATTACCGAGAACTTCGACCGCTTGACTGATGAACGCTGGACAGATTTTGTAATTTCTGGAGACCTGCCACAGCGTCCCGACTGGGTAAACATCTATTTAGCTGATAATGCAGGAAAAGCACTGGAAAAAGGCAGAGAATTGCCTGGATCAATTTATACTGGCATGACAAACTCTCCTGATCTTTTTGCAAAAGAATTTTCTATTTCTCAAAATTACCCCAATCCATTTAATCCCAGCACTACGGTTCGTTACGTTCTTGCAAAATTAGGAAAAGTTACCGTGGCTGTATATGACATGCTGGGAAGAAAAATTGAAACACTGGTAAACAAAGAACAGTCTCCGGGCGAATATTCAATTCAATGGAATGCCCACAACATTTCCAGCGGATTATATTTCTGTAAGATTCAGGCTGGAGAGTTTGAACAGACGATCAAGATGATGTTAGTGAGGTAAAATAATAAAGTGCAAAGGTAATTACCAGGATTATGCAAAATAGGGCTAAAGCCAGTTCATCCTTCGACTCCGCTCAGGATTAAGCTTTATTTAAATGGTTGAAAAATTATAGTCCGAAGGACTTCATGGTGAGCGTAGTTGAACCATGATAAATTTTCCAAGATGCTTATTTTACAGAAGTCTGAGTAATTACTGTAAAGGAGATTACTCTATAAACCGCTAATTACACAAATTTCACGAATTTTAATTATAACTTCAATAAAAATAATTAGCGTAATTAACAAAACTTTAAGTCCGCCGTATTTTTGGTGGATTCGCGATTTAAAACTTTTTAGACTGACTCACAAAAAAGAACAACAATTAAAAATGTCAAAAAAACTACCAGAATTCATCCGAAAAAACTTCGAGCTGGCTGCAAGTGATTTTGACATGATCCAATCTGGAGACAGGATCATGGTTGGCATTTCCGGTGGAGTTGATTCTTTTGTGCTGTTAAAGGTGCTGTCAGGGAGAAAAATTTATGTTCCCAGCGACATCTCAATTTTAGCGGTTTATATTGATCTCGGTTTTTTCGGTGATAATACTACCCATCTCGAACAACTCGAAGCCTACTTGAAAAATAATAATTACCAATTTCATATCGAAAGAACAGATATCGGCGTTTACGCTCACAGCGAAAAAAATAGAAAAAATCCGTGTTTTCTCTGTTCTCGCTGGCGCAGAAAAAAGATGATCGAATTAGCTGATGAGTTCAATTGCAACAAGATCGCTCTCGGACATCATAAAGATGATGTTATTGAAACGCTGCTGTTGAATATTTTTTTCAGCAGGGAAATAAGCACCATGATGCCGAACCAGGAATTATTCAAAGGAAAATTTCACATCATTCGTCCACTAATTTATCTCTGGGAGAGAAAAATAAAACAATATGCCGAATTGAATGATTTCCCTGCTTTTGAAAATCCCTGTCCGTCAGCTACTAATTCAAAAAGGATTTTTATTAAGAAATTGTTAGCTGAATTGCAAAGAGAAAATCGCCAAATAAAAGAGAATATTTTTAAATCATTGAGGCATGTTAAAGGGGATTATTTGTGGGAGGGGAAATCTTGAGATTTATTTCTAAATGTATTCCACCTTAAAGGTGGACTACATTTACATTCATATCACCTCACCAACAACATCTTCTTAATTTTTTTAAAATCCTCTGTCTCCATTCGATAAAAATAAACACCAGACGGTAAATTTTCAGCATTAAATCTTACCTGGTGATTACCAGCATTAAACTTTTTCTTGTTATAAATTACTTCATTTTTTTCTCCCAATACATTATAAATCTCCAGCGTAACTTGTGAATCTTCAGCTAAACAAAATTTGATAATTGTTTGTGCGTTAAAAGGATTGGGATAGTTTTGATGCAGTTTAAAATTACGAGCAACCTGGCTGGATTTATCTTTAACATTTGTTGTGGTCCAGCCGATATTTTCCAACATCAGTGGAATTTCTGAATTAGCCATAAACATGTCCCAGCAAAGCTGCGAACGGTAATTTTCTATCATTAAAATAATGGGTCCCTGATCAATGGCGACATAAATTTTTGCAAACCAATTTTGATCCAAATTAGATGCATCTCTAAATCCAAATTCTCCCCAGAGTTGTGATCCACAATTAAAGTAAAAATGTTTCAATGTAGCAAAGGATTCTTCTGGAACATAAGGCATTGCACTGAGCGCGGCAGTGGGTGAAATGGTTCCGTTATCATTGTTGTAAGGTTCGTGGGCGCTGTATCCCCAGGGATTATAACTTGCTGTCAGCCCCCAGTTCAGTGAATCATAACCAGCATGATGTAAAGGGTTATCGATGCAGTAAGCTCGGTGGATCAAAGAAATATTACGGTTGTTTTCAAAATAATTACAGAACTGATCTTTTTTATCACGAGGATCGAATCCCAAAAAAGAATAATGAGTAAAAAACAGTGGACCGCCGTAAGGCCAACCGACCCATTGTTTGTAACCATAATATGTGTTGCCATTTGCATAATTTGGGGAATTTGCCCAACCGTCGTAATAAAGCGAAGCTGGAACTGGATGAGTGGGAGAGGCAATTGCCAGCAGATAAACGATCATTGCCTCGTTAAAACCTTTAACAGGCATGTTCATTCGCCAGGCGTAATTCTGGGACCAGTGCCAGTAAATTACTTTACCACCAGGAAAACGGCGATACCAATCCCATTCCACACTTTCCCACATTTGTGTGGCGCGAGTTCGGATTTCATTTTCTATTGCTTTGTCTAAATCAAAATATTGGCGAATGGTAAGAATACCCTGAATCAAATACGATGTTTCAACTATATCGCCACCATCATCATAGGTACTAAAGGGGATAGTTTCACCAGTAGCGCCGTTAATCCAATGAGACCAGGCTCCATGGAATCGTGTTGCTTCATCCTGTAAAAAGCTCAAAATTTTAAGCACACGGGCTGCGGCAGAATCGCGACAAACGAAACTGCGTTCTGCACCCACCATAATCGCCATCAAACCAAAACCAGTACCACCGCTGGTGCAGGTCTCATCTGATCCCTTTACCTCTCGTGTTAATCCACTAATTGGGTGTCCATAATCATAAAAATAACGGAAAGTCGCCTCCTGCACCGATGTTAATAATTCTTCATCGTTCATCTGATAAGACGTGGCAGATACGGTATCAGACGGCGGAGATTCTAGATAATCCTTATTTACGGCAGTAACATAATAGTAGTTTGTTTGATCGTTCACACCGAAAAAATCACTGTAAAGATGTACTTCATGAGCAATTGAATTTAATTTTTCAAATGTACCGCCTATTGTGGCAGAACGATAAATATAATATCCCAGCAAATCAGTTTCAGAATTGGATTTCCATTTCAGATCAATTCTGCTGTCATGACCGTTTGCGCTTAAATTTGTCGGGGTTTCCGGCGGTGTAGGACCTGTGCCGCCTGCTTTAATTATCCGAATTTCATCAATCCAGGCAATATGTTCCACACCATCAGTATTTTTTTGCCAATGGAAAATAGTTTTGACTTTGCTAAAATCACAATTATCTGAACCTGGCTGAAAAGCATCAATCGGAATCATGACCTTTTGCCAGGCAGTGGAGTCACTGTCCACTCCGTCCAAATAATCGCCCAACCAGACACGGGTACTCTTTTTATTACCGCTGTCCTCAACAGACATATCGGGCAGGTCTGTTTTTGCTATTTCTACGGGTGCGTTGATCCAATACACGATACTATCATACTGGGTAAAGTTATGAGGCGTCCAACCAACAGCAGCCACGGCAATTCCCCAGTCTCCACCGCTTTTGGAAGTCCAGTGCAGCCGCAAACTATGTGCTCCTTGATAAGGGTGTTGGGCATCCACTGGAAATTTGTCGTTATTGCCAGCTAATTCCAGAAAACTGGGCGATACCTGATATCCCCAGGAAGCGTCATACAGTTGATCCCCGTCGGGACTATCACTGAAAAATACAATGTCATCCTGTGTAGCACCAATGGAGACTAATGTTGTTAAAATAAATAATATTAACAGTCGTTTCATGGTGAACTCCTTCATATTAAAATAATTTGTGTCTTGAAAAAAAGAACCCCCACCGATTTAAAAATCCCACAGATAATTATTATAAAAACAATGGATTAATTTTTTAATTTGTCAGGCTTTTTATGCGACGAAATAATTCAAAAGAACAAAGATTAAAGAATTATTTAGGTTATCGTTTACGAGGTATTTTAGACACATTTTAAAACTGTTGAAACAGTTATAAATATTTGTCTTGTATTCCATTAACACCATGATAAATCACGGTGTTTGTTCAAAAAATAATTGTAATGGTAGATTTAAAATCAGCAATTCACAATCACATCAACTTCTGTCTTATTTGTGATGGAATGAATTAAATTCCCTTTGATTTTTTTTCCATCAACATAAATTCCTCTTTCACGCTTATCGCTAGATCTGCTATTAATAATCTTGATTGAATAATTTGTCCCTCTAAACAAGCGATTTATTTTAACTTCCTTCCAAGCTACTGGCAAACAGGGATCAATGATCAAACCTTTGTAATCTGCCTGGACGCCTAATATGTTGTCCAATGTCATCCGAAACAACCAGGCAGCCGAGCCGGTGTACCAGGTCCAACCGCCGCGACCATAATTAGGAGAAGCCGGACCATCAATATTGCCAGGGGTTACATACGGCTCTGCAAAATAGCGATCAGGGTTTAAGCCGTTATAAATCGGATTAATTTTTCGATAAATGCGGTAAGCCTGCTGACTATGTTTTAGCAAACATTCCGCCCAAATAGCCCAGGTTGCCGCATGTGTATAAACACCACCATTTTCTCGAACACCAGGGGCATAGCGTGATAAATAGCCAATATCTGAATCTGGATTTGTGTAAGACGGAGAAAATAACATGGGTCCAACCTTGCTTTCTAACAAAGTTTCTACTTGTTGCAGAATCTCTTTCTGTCTCTGTGAATCCGTACTTTTTGCAATCACAGCCCAAATCTGGGCGTTTAAATATATTTTTCCTTCATTATTATTATGGCTGCCGATTAATTCGCCGTTATCCTTGCTGGCACGCCAGAACCAATTGCCATCCCAGCCAATTTCATTAATCGCGATTTTTAATTCTGAGGCTCGTTTTTGATAATTGTTAATCTTTTCTGAAAAATTTGTATGCTGCAAAATTGGGACTATTTCATTTAAAATATAAAATAAAAAATGAGCCAACCAGATGGATTCTCCTTTTCCCTCGAGACCCACCGCACTCAATCCATCGTTCCAATCACCTGTCAGGATTAAAGGTAAACCACGTTTACTAAGTCGATTCAGTACCAGATCAATAGCTTTTAGACAATGGTACAGAAGTGATTGTGTTTTGGAGTCGTTATAAAATGGAACTTCTTCATCTAAAATAGACCAATCAGCAGTTTCTTTTAAATATTGAACGGTAACAAACGGCAGCCACAGCAAATCATCACTCATGTTTCCATTATGCCCCTGATCAGTTATTGGATGCCACCAATGCAGCACACTTCCATTTTTAAACTGATGTTTCGCATGAAGCAAAATTTGTTTTTTAGTCAGTTCTGGCTCAATATATAAAAATATTTGGCTGTCCTGAAGTTGGTCGCGAAATCCAAACGCCCCGCTTTGTTGATAGTAAGCAGCGCGTGCCCATAATCGACAGGAAATACTCTGGTATTTCAACCAGGTATTGGTCATAAAATTCAGGGCTTCATCCGGCGTTTGTACAGTGGTCCTTGTCAGGTAAGAATTCCATTTTAGTTTCATTTCCTGAAATTCAGTTTCCACTGTTTGCGGTTTACGATATTTTTTCAACAGTGCGAATATTCGTTCCGGATCATCTTCAGCACCCAAAAAGAAATTAATTGTTTTTTTCGCATTTGGTTCAAGATTAACAATTTTTTTCAACGAGCCAATTGAATCGTTCCATTTTCCTTCTTTTCCTGTAAGCTGTCCTGTTTCTAATGATAGCGGATTGGATAAATCGCGGTACTTGCCGATGAACGCTTCTTTATCGCAATCAAAGCCATCGATTGGCTCACTGCAAGCCAAGTATGCGTTACTATTCCATTCTGTATTCCAATGTCCTTTGCTGGAAGGTATTTCCCAGAGACGCTTGCGAGCCAATAAAACTTGATTGTCGCTATTAAATTCTGTTTCTAAAAATGCTTTGTGAAATTCGCGGTGATTGTCTGGAGCAACTCCCAGGCACCATTCTAAATATGTAAACAGACTTAATCGTCTTTGTTTTTTTTCTGTATTTTTAATCTGTAACGTCCAAATTTCCAGATTATTATTAAAGGGAACGAATATACGTATTTTGGTTTCAATTCCTTTGTACGCAGAAAAAAAATAAGTATATCCTATCCCATGCCGACATTGATATTTCTCCAACTCTTTCTTTACTGGTTGAAAAGTCGGACTCCAGAAATCACCACTGTCCTCATCACGCAGATAAATATACTTTCCCCAATTATCTCTAATCAGGTCCTGGTTCCAGCGGGTTAAACGATTGATATTTGAATGCTCAATCCAGCTAAATCCGCCGTTTAATTGAGAAATAACCAATCCATAACTTCCATTTGAAATCACATTCACCCACGGTCGCGGGGTTCGATAATCGGTAATTACATACTCAGTTCCGTCTTCGGTAAAATACCCATACATGGTCTCGAATTTTTTTTTCATTTACATTCATCATCTTTCAAATTTTAAATATCAAAAATTAAGTTCTAAAGAAAAGCGGTGCGTATTTATCAACCTTCCCCAATCAGCATAAGCATAATCAAAACGTAGCGGATTAGTTGGAGAAATAAAATAAATAAAGCCCATCCCCATAGTCAATCCTCTTTCAGAATCTTTTTCAAACAATGTCTGGTAGCCGCCTCGCAGAAAAAAACGATGCAAAAAACCGTACTCCATTCCCATACTTACACTTTCGGTATTATCATTGGGATGACGCGCTTCTACTGATGCTAACAATTGACTCATTTCATTGTCTAATATATTCATCGACAAACCAAAGCGAAAAAGTAATGGTAAATCCCAGCTATCGGTCTGCAAATTTGCGAAAATATTTTCATTATCCCCCCATTGGTCAGGATCAAAATCGTAGTTGATGAAAATATCTTTTCCCTGATATTTCATTTTTGGTCCAAAGTTAGAAATGCTCATCCCTAAAACAAGCCAATCAATATCTGTCTGGAATAGTATTCCAAGGTCAAATGCAATTGTTGAAGCAGTACAATGCCAGATTTGCTCACGAATATATTTCATTGTAAAACCTAAATCAAAACGATCGGTGAGTGAACGAGCGTAACTTATGCCCATAGCCATATTCAACGCACTAAAGAATTCCCCTGTTCCTTCAGGCTCGTACTCTGTCCGTACTTTTAGGTCTGGCATGGAAAGGCTGGTAAAACTTAATCCGATAGTACCAATATTGCGTGCTTTAATTACGGCGGCGGCAAAATTTAATTTTGTATCAGCTAACCAATCGCTATAAGCAAAACTCACAGCGCCATGTGGTCCAACTTTGCTCAAACCAGCAGGATTCCAATAAATAGAGGAGACATCATTAGCCTGGGCAACATAAGCGCCTCCCATCCCAATTGCGCGCGCTCCTAATTGAATCTTTAGAAACTGCGCTGATGTGGTACCAGTTTTTGTTAAACCAGCCCAAGTTTTATAAGGGAAAAAAGAGAAAATAAAACAGGCTAATATTAGATAATTTTTTTTTGTTGTCATAACTAATCTCTAAATATTTAATAGTTACGAAAATTGCAGTTATGTTATAAAAGCACTAAATTTCAAGCATCAAACCTGTTTCTGACAGGTTCAGGAATTTCAAATAAAATTCAAATGCTCCCAGTCGCATCCCCGCCAATTGGCGGGTGATTCTAAATTCCAATGACCAAAATAATTTTTAATTGTTCTGATAACAGTTTTGGATTTCGAATTTTGGTTATTGAAATTTATTTGAGATTTGTTTTTCGTTATTTGTAATTTTGTCACTTGCACATATAAACAACAAAGACATATTTTTTTACTTTATCAACGCAAATCTCCCAATTTTCTCACCAATATTAGGAGCATCAACATGGAAAATATACATTCCGGGTGCCACATCCAGCCCATCTTTTGTGGTTAAATCCCAGGATTCAGCGCCGTCCAACAATGTTGATGCATGCTCAAGCGTGTGTACATGATCGCCGCTGATTGTGTAAATTCGGATAGTACATTTTGTCGGCAAATGAGTGAAAAATATTCTTCGTTCACCATGACCGGTTGCAAACAACCGAGACGGTTCCCAGCGAGCGGCAATCACGTAAGGATTGGGAACAACTGCAATTTCATCTAATTCAGTTTTGGCAAGTTTTCGATCCTCCTGAGCAGCTTTGGTTGTAAATTGGTAAACATCACCGCTGCGGAAGGGCGTTTTAATCTGGATGTGAAGTACATCCCCGCTGTTAGGTAAAACTGGTTCTTCTTCGCTATAAGGTTCTAAAAAGTTTACACGCCAGACTTCCCGTGGAATAGTTCCATCTTTAATAATAATACGAATATAATCGCTAGGCGAAACACTGCTATCCCGCATTGCCGCATTTGGCTCTTCCAGAGCGATGAGGACTTTTTTATTTTCATACACATCCCACACTGTGAAATTAACCGGAAAACGTGGAATAAACCACCAGGTGGTGTCCGGCTCGCCAAAACGAATTTCATAGCTGGAGGGATACCCCGGACGACGTTGTGGAAAAGAATATCGATGTTCAACATTAACCGGTAAATTGCAATCCCCTTGAATCCAGCCTGAATTCTGCCCGTCCCACTCAATACTATCAGTAAAAGCAAACAAACGAATTCCAGAAAATATTGGATTATAATCTTCTGCCCGTACATTGAAAGATTTTTGAATAATTGTATCCTGTTCAGTAAGATTTATTAAATTATAACTAATGGTGTCCAGATGTGTGGTATCATTAAAAGTAATTTGATATATTTGATTATCCGGCACTAACAGGGGATTTAACACATCAAGCCATAGATTACCCGTAGCAAATCCAGCTACATGATATATCGAATCCTGCATGCCGCCTGCTCGGTATCCTGCTGCTGGCACTTGCGGAGTTACTTCCACAGTATTTTTATCTAACCTTACATTGCCATTAATATCGCGGACAATCACCCTGCCACACTCGGAGGGATACATATTTAAACTAACATCGCCGCGGTCATAAGAAACTGCAGCATAATAATAAGTTTTCCCGTTAATTACATCGGTATCTGTCCATGAATGCTGCAAACCTTTGTTATCACCCATATAAATTTTTGTTCCCTGGTAATCTAATGGGAAAAAGCCAGCAACCTCGTTACGAATATCAAATTGCGCCCTTGGCTGTAAAAAAGTCTTTTCGCCATAAGCATTGGTAATGATCCTGGCATCTAAAAATCCGGGATCAGTGCTTTTATAAATTTTATATCCTTCAAAATCATAGGGCGGATCAGAAAAAGGATCGTAGCTTTGTTCGGCTTTATCGTCCCAATAAAGCGCGATTTTTTTATTACTGGCAACAGCCCAAAGCTGGGGTTTTTCCGGTGGTCTGGCAAAATTATAATTTTCATTATAAATCTGCTGTACCACCTGCTTGTTTCGGAAAATATCCTCACGAGTTTCGCCAAAAACAAGGCAAAGTGAAAAACGCTCAGTTTGCTGCGGTAACAGGGGGAACGTTCCTGATCCGTAGAGAAAAGCAATGTTTCCATTTTGCAATTTAGTATCGAAATGACTGTAGGAAACCCGATTCCAGATTTCATCATCTTTGTAGAACGCCACACCAGTTCCGATGTAAAAAACATCAAACGCTGTTAAGCCGATCTGATCAGATTCGTCTTTATCAGTGGCGTCAAAATGTGGTTCGCCCGCAGTAGGAATTCCATCGCCCTCGCCAGAATCACCGCTGCCAGCTATGCCATCCGCACCGACGTCATCCTTTTCCGGATCCCAATCTAAGTCATTATCAATACCATCGTCTCTCGCTTCATCGATCAGCTCGTCAATCCAGCCATCACCATTATTGTCAATGCCGTCAGCATATTTAAAACCGATGTGCATTTCAGCCTCATCAATCAATCCATTACCATTGTCGTCAACGCCATTTTCTGTAATTTCTCCTAAAATCATATTCTCGGTAATAGCAGGACTTCCAACTTCCCCATCGCCGTCATCGTCAATCTTGTTGAATGGATTGCCAGGGCTTTCTAAAAAGGCATAACCACACCAGCCAGTAGGACTCCAGCCGCCTTCGCCCATTTCATTTGTGTCCCAGGAATAAGTAATGTCGTCAGTCAAATCAAAAGAAGCATTATCATCGTTAGAATCATATTGACCACCAATTCCCACGTCAACATACATACCGAAAATCATTTTCTGATATTTGGTAGTACCCTCGTTGGTAATATCGTAGTGCCAGAAGATTAAATCTTCTGCCAGCATATTAGACCACTGAAAGCCGCGCACGCCAACCCGCAGAGCAAGCCCGCGCCGCGTAAGGTCTGTGGAATCGGGATAAAAATCCTGTCCATCATCAGCATCGTCATCCATAATAAAAAAACTTTCCTGGTCAGCATTGGTACGTTTACCAAAATATCCGTTCCAATATCCATTCCAATTAGCATCTTTATCGGACCAGCCCGAAGGCCAGGAATTAGGGTCATCGCTCATGGCAATTTTATCCTGATTGGGATTAGCATAACCGGGTCGAGGCTGCCAGCCGCGTTCCACACCACCTGGGGAAATATCCATCATCTCGCGATAACCTGCTTCGCATATATGTAATGTATCCCCATTTCGGTTCACGACTTCTGTTACAACGATGGGAGTGATACCGTCCATGTAAGAATGTCCGCTTCCCCTAGGCCAAACTCCAGAAGGCTGCCTTCCCCACCAGGCAACTTCGCCGAAATTATAAAAAAGTGTTTCCACTAAATTTCCGTTGTGGATTCCCTGTTTGCGGTATTTACGATCTCCCCGCAGATTTTTCGGTACATTATCCTGTGCTAATAATGGAGCAGCAAGTGTAATTAATAATATAAAAATATACCATTTTTTATATTTCATATAAAATCCCTATAATTGTTAATTTAATTATAATTATCGAAACTGTGAGTTCACCATCTTTTTGCCAGATTCGTGCTTAAAATGGATTCTATATTAATTTCTGTGTGTAATGATTATATCATCAGGAATTTTTCAGTATTATTAAAAAGTTCTTTCCTCAAGATCATTAACTAATTTTGAATTTTGATCATTGTGATTTATTTGAGATTTGTTTTTTGTTATTTCATTTAGTTCCTACACAATAACAACACATACCATCAAAATTCCACCTCAAATCCAACTAAAATTTTTCTTGGCTCAGAATAAAAAACAGGACTCATTAGCCATTCGTCGAGCGTATTGACAGATGCCCGACGCTCACCAATATATTTATTTATTAATGAATAACCTGCTCTGCCAGTATCAGCGTAAACATTAATTTCATTTTTGCGATCCAGTAGATTATATACTTTAATAAAAATGTTATAATACGTTTTCCATATTTTAAATTGCTTGTAAATTCGCAAATCCATATTGTAATTAAATGGTTTACGTCCGCTATTTTCAAACGTTGTTTCTTCGCTCTGGATCGCCGGTGTATAAGGCAAACCACTCTGAAATTGTCCAATCAGCCCGATTCCAATAAGTTTAGGATTATTGTAAGAAACCGAAAGATTGACCGTGTGGCGTTGATCCCAATTAAGCGGGATAACTTGAATATTACTTTTTTTAGGCGGATAAGATTGATTGTTGTAAAATTCATGATTGGGATCAGAAGCGTTACCTTCAGCGACTTGAAAAGTATAGTCGAATGAAACAGTAAGATGATCCCTGACTGTTGGACGTTTATTTACTGAAAGCGTTATGCCTCGAATGTTTCCGTAATCGAGGTTGTAGTAGCGGGCATACCTGTCCCCAAGGACATAAGTTTCATAAATTTTTGTACCGAGTAAATTACGAGCATCTTTATAGAATCCTGTAACGTCTATCCCCAGTATTCCTAATAATTCCTGCTGGAATCCGACTTCATATATCACAGTTGATTGTGGATTAAGGTCTGCATTTCCCATTAAGGTATTCAGCCCGCCAGGCGCAACAGCAAAACGCGGATTCATATATAAAAATTCATACGGCGGCAGTTGAAAAAAATGTCCGTAAGAGATATGAATTACACCGCTAACAGATATTGGAAAAGCGATGCCCATTCGAGGACTAAACTGATGTTTAGTTGCGGCATCCTGGTAGGCATCTTGTTGCTGGTTAATATCATTTCCCGGATCACGCAGGTCTTTGGGTACCAAGCCATTGGAGTTGAAATAGTCATAACGCAGCCCGGCATTCACCGTCATATTATTTAATTCAATTTTGTCCTGAAAATAGGCAGCAAATTCTACCGGGTGGTGCGAATATCCTCCAGCATTAAAAAAAGCTGCTTCGCTAAATATCCCACCGGCTTCTTCTCCCAGGTAGGAAGCTGATAAACTGCGAAGATTTATTTTATTGTACTTGTATTCAACCCCTGCTTTAAGTTGATGAAATTTGGTCGCCTGTGAAGTGATGTCGAATTTAGCAGCATCAACTGTGGTGTTACGATAGAAATGTGACATATTGCTACCGCCGGTTAAAAAGCTATAAGCATCTTCCCGATTACGCAGCAGAACTGGATTAACATATCTCTGATCGTTTGTGTTTTCATACAAAAACGATTCAAAATCATAATAATAGTGGGAATATTTTATGGTATAAAAAGTTTTAGAAGAAAGCGTATGATTAAAATTTAAGATATTTGTGTAACCGTATTGGGAATTAACGACTTCACCATCTGGATTGTATTTAAACAAATGATTGTAATTTTGATAATCTGATAAATCACCCAAAAAGCTGTAACTCAATTTCATATTTGGACTTATCCTGAAAACTAATTTTGCATTGGCAAAATATTGTGAATTACAATTCATTGATACGGGCTTATTATCGCCGGTTTGTTCCATATATATTGCATCTGAGTTTTGAAAATTAGACGAATCCGAGGGATTATATCTCCGCACCCCATAAAGCCAGCCTTCATTATAAAACCTTCTTAACGAAAAGTAATAGCTTAATTTATTATTAAGAAATGGTACTGGACCAGTAAGATAAAATTGGGCATTGTAAATTGCCGTGGCGCTCAAATCATTGATATTTGTAAACAGGTCACTGTTGGGACTTAAATAATCACCGAAATAAAAAGACCCACCCAGGTTAAAATGATTTTCAGGTTCTTTGGTTACGATCTCCACCACACCAGACATTACTTTGCCATATTCAGCATTAAACGTGCCGCTGATAACTTTCATTTCCTGAATATTATTCTGGTCAACATTCACCGCAGCTTTGCCGGAAAAAGGATCTGATACTGACATTCCATCGACCATATACGCGATCTCACTGGAACGACCGCCGCGAATATGTAATTCACCCTGGCTATCCTCCACAATACCTGCCTGCAACTGTAATATGTCCTGAAAACTTTCCACCGGCATCGTTTCTATTTCATCAGCAGATACAGAATATGAGGTAGCAGTCAGGTCTTTTTGAATCAGAGGCTGCTCAGCAATAACAGTAATAGATTCTCCTAATTCTAATACAGTAGGCTCTAATTTGAAATCAACACGAGTGGTGCGATCGACAAAAACTTTTACATCGGAAATATATGTTTTTTTGTAGCCGATCATGGAGGCAAACAATGTATAGGTGCCAGGAGGAACGTTTAAGATCACAAAATCTCCATCTAAATCAGCCGCGGCTCCCATTGACGTTCCTTCAATTATAACATTCACGCCCACAAGCGGCTCACTATTTGAGACATCAATAACTTTTCCAGTGATTTTACCTGTCTGTCCTGACCAAAGAGTTTGTGAACATAAAAAATAAATAAGCAGTAAAAAATAATACTTGATAACTTTATTTAAAGATTTCATAGTATAACCGTTTATTAATATAGAATTTTTTGGTTAATAAACAAGTAACGCTTCAGGTGAGAAAGAGGTGATTTGTAAATGGTAATTTGGTTATTAGTATCTAAAAAGTTCATTTCTTGTACAATATTCCTTCAGCAAATTTTTACTATAGATCAAAGATGCGCCATCTTTTTGGAGCATTGATTCGCCGAAGGAGAATGTGCAAAAATATTTCACGCAAAGACGCAGAGACGCAAAGAAAATCTAAAAAAATCTTTGCGGTTCCCTGTACAGTTACCTTATTTTTATAAGGAAATACAGACTGTGCTTTGCGGCTTCGCGTCTTTGCGTGAGGTTGTTTTTCGCGTGATTGTGCAAGAAGTTCATTGTTTAGATACTAACTACCTAATCACAAATCACCAATAACAAATCACCGATAATCACAAAGGGGCACTCTCAACAGAGAGCACCCCAATGTGGAAATTTTACTTCATCAGCAACATCTTTTTAGTTTTGTTAAATTCAGGAGTGCTAATTTTATAGAAGTAAACACCGCTGCCAACAAAAACACCTGCTTCATCTTTTCCATCCCATTTTATTGAATGAACACCAGCAGATTGCTTGTTGTCTGCAAGTGTTGCCACCTTGCTTCCCAAAATATTGAATACTTCAATTTTTATTTGGGCAGCTTTGGGTAAATTATATTCAATGGATGTAGATGGGTTGAATGGATTGGGATAATTTTGCTCGAGACGATAGTCATTTGCTGCGATTCCCGATTCTTTGTCTCTTACATCATTTCCAGTGCAAAGTAGCACATCACGGTACATGTAATACTTCTCAAAATTAGCATCAGCCCACTGTGTGCCCCACCAATTTGGAGCATAGTCCGAAACATTGGCATCATAAGCATCAGCCGAAGCATAATCCAGGTCCCAGATGCAGGCGCTCAATTTTACTGTATCGCCGTCGCTGTAGCCGAACATATCCGTATGTACTAGCACTTCTATTGAATAGCCGGCGTCAGCACCGTTTGTTTCAGTATGGGTAACCGTACCAGATGGTTCATAAGAAGCGCCTTCAGCGGCTCCTGTTGGAACATTGGCGTTTGTCTCAAAGCTAATGGAACTGCCTTCTGTGGCATCAAAATACATCGCTTTAATTTCTAAACGTTCAGCAGGTTGCGGAATGAGACCTTTGTAAGTCATATAGAGAAATAGACCATCCGCTTCCCAACCGGGAGACCATTTGCAAACCGAAGCATCGTTGGATTGAACACCAATATAAAGATTTGCCGCTTTATGGACAAATTTCACAACTGCGGCACTCGTATCTGTGTAGGTGTTATCTGGATTACCCCATTGCATATAATAGCCGCCACTACTCGAATGCGATCCTTTACCAATAACAATAGAATTAGCATCAGCCCAGAATGATTCGTTCAATTGACCGTCCAGAGTCAGGTCTTGATCTGTTTCATTAGCATCAATTAAAGGTTGATCAGATAGACGTAAAATCCGTGTGTCAGGCCCCCATTCGCTGCCCCACCACATTTTATGATAGGAACCAACAGCCCAATTTTGACCATCTTCACCAGTATATCCATCAGGATCAAATATGTTGAATAAAACCGGCACATCAGCGTACGGATCAGTATAGCCTAAATCCTCCAGGTGAATTAACAATTCTGCTGTATAGCCAGAATCACTTGCTGTGGTATCATTTACAATTGTTGACGCGGGTTTCCAGGCTTTAGCCTCGCCTGAAGTTGGATATAAACTCGGCTGTTCAAAATTAATATCCGGATCAGTACCAGCTAAATTAAAATATAGCTTATATTCAACCGGAGTACCACTTGCATCGTTGATTTTCATGAACAAACCATCGCCTTCCCAACTTCCATCGAATTTGCAGACTGAATGGTCGTCTGATTGCAGGGAAATATAAAGATCAAGCCCGTCATGCAGAACCTTGACAATTGTTGTGGTCGTATCTTCGTAGGGCGCTTGAACCTCTGCCTCGCCTGTTACCGCGTATTCCACATCACCTGGTTTGAAATTAGATCGAAAAACCAGGTGGTTGAATCTACGCTGCCAATCGGTTTCATCCAGCTTACCATCAATGGTAATCGGATTCGCAGCAGATTGAATCTGCAAATAGAGCGGATCAACATGCCCCTGCGCATAAATCCCGTTTCCAGTGAAAATCAGAAACAGTATCACGACACAAACTACAGTAGCTAAATGCTTCATAGCTTCCTCCTTAAATTAGTTAAAGGTTTAAATGTTATTTAAAAAACGTTTGATTAGAAAAATTAGCACAACCGCAAGAGCCACCAATTACTAAACCAGTAGAGAGTTCTTCACGATATGGGATATTGGGGTCAACTTTTTTCTTGATCATTTTAAGAAGATAGCGTATCGCTTTTGTACTAAGCTCTACGATGGGAACATGCACAGTAGTAAGTCTGGGAGTAAGAAGTCTGCTCAAAAATATATTGTCAAATCCTACTACAGCCACATCCTGCGGGATGTTAATGTTTGATCTTCTGGCGGCTTCATAAGCGCCGACCGCCATCATATCATTAGCGGCAAAAATAGCTTCTGGTTTTTGAGATTGACTCATTAGTCGAATAAAGCCGTAATAACCAGATTTTGCAGTAAAATCACCTGAAACAATAAGAGAATTTTGAATGGAAAGATTGTTTTTAATTAATGCATCATTAAAACCGCGAAACCGCTCATCAGCGTCACAGTTACCTTCCGGACCTTGAATCATACCAATATTTTTATAATTATGTCCGATCGGGTGCTCAATAATTGTAAAAGCTCCTTGATAATTATTAATGTTAAAACAGACGGAATTATGATTACCATTAAAACTATTAAGTAGTACCATCGGTCTCTTGCTTTTCTGAATCAGTTCAGAAAGTTCTTTGTGGATTTTTGGAGCCATAAGGATTACTCCATCCACCCTGCCGCTGCTCATAAATTCTAACAATGTTTGAACAATATTTCGCTGACTATGGGAACTGGAAACCATGACGTATTGATTATTGCGATAGGCTTCCTCATCAATACCACGAATGATGTCCATGAAAAATTCATCCACCAATTCAGGTAAAATAACTCCAATAGTATCAGTTTGTTTTTTAGAAAGACTGCGGGCAATAGGATTCGGTTTATAATTAAACTCTTTAGCAATTTGTAGAATTTTACGGCGGGTTTCTTCACGCACGGAACCATTATTATTCAGTGCACGAGAAACAGTAGCGATAGAAACATCTGCTCTGCGAGCTATTTCTTTAATGTTTATTTCCATAAAAATTTATAATTGTAACCGTTTTCACTTGTTATCTGTTTATTTTTAGTTATTTAATATCTTTCAATGTAAACGTTTACATTTTATGTTAAAATATAAAATTAAAAAATGAAAATGTCAAGTCTTTTTTTTAAAATTATAAATTTTTTGTAACAACTATTAAAAAAAACTTTCGTTCCCAATGAAAATAAAATCCCACAGAAAAAATTAAATGAGATTTTGTGGGAGATATTTGTCTTTTTATTATGAAGGATTATTATCTTAGGTGAAAACAATATGAGCTAAGATTAGGTCAGCTACTCACTCAGAAATGCTTAATTGTGATTTGATTCTTTCAACATCATTCGATAGTGATATCAATTTTCTTTCAAATTTAATTTCTCTGTCTATTATTTCAACATAATGCCTTTGTCCGACCGGTTTATCCTGACGAGCAAGCCAAAAGACAGAGCCTACCATCGCTGCATTGAGGGCAATGATAGCAGAAAGTGAGATATAAAGCCAATTAAATTTTGCTCTCATATCTTGAAATCTATTATTCATATCAGATCTCAAATCATCAATTCGATTGTTAACACCATCAAACCGTTTATCAACATAGTCGAACCGATTATTGATGCTTTTTTGACCCTCTTCCAACCTGATTAATTGCTTCTCAATATTGCGATTCAAATTTTTGCTCTTAGTATTATCCTGATTATCCTGGGCTTTCAAGATAGTAATAAAACAAAAGCAGAATAAAATGCAAAGTAAAACTTTAGATTTTGTTTTCATATATGACTCTACAAAAGACTCTTTAAAATTAATTTCACTAATCAATATTTATAATATAATTTTTATAATTATTATCGTCAATACTTTTTTTGATTAATTGAATTTTTTTTCAAATATATAGTATTTTCACTCAAGTCTTCATAGTCCCTTTTTTAAAATTAATAAAGTAACTATACAGGCGTTTTTTTTGTAAAAGAATTTTTAATTAAACACTGAAAACACCAAAATTCACCGAATTAATTTTTTTATTTTGTAAATGGTTTTTTTCAGTGAGATTCAGTGTTTTTCTGTGTTTAATTTTGCGGCTCGCCGCCCTGAGATATTATTAATTCACTCCTTAACTCCCCCAATCAAAATGCCCTGAATATAATATCTCTGCAAAAACATAAAAACAATCAACACCGGCATTATGGTTATAACAGATCCTGCCATCATCAATTCCGGATCCAGTGCATGTTCTCCCAACAGGTTGTTTAAAGCGACGGGAAGAGTGTACATTTCTTCTTTGGTCATTACGATTAATGGCCACAAAAAATCATTCCACGTTCCCATGAAAGTAAATAAAGCCAATGTAACTAAAACAGGTTTAGCCAGAGGAACAATTATCCTCCAATAAATTGAAAAATTACTGGCACCGTCAATTCTGGCAGCTTCTATTAAACTATCGGGAATGCCTTTGAGATATTGATTAATCAAAAATATTGCAAAAATGCTTGCCATGCCGGGAAAAATAATTCCAAAATAAGTATTCAGCAGACCCAATTTATTCAGCAATAAAAAAACTGGCAGCATAGTTACTTGTCCTGGAATAATCATTGAAGATAACAGAAAAACGAAAATAGGTCGTTTTCCCCGAAAGCTAAATTTGGAAAAAGCAAAACCAGCCAATGAGTTAACAATAAGCGAAACCACTGTAACTGAAACAGCCAATATTAAGCTGTTCGTAAAAGCGCGACCAAGATTCATTCTCTGGAAAAGAAATAGATATTGGTCAAAAGTAAAATGCTGGGGAATAAAACGAGGCGGGAAACTGCTTGCCTCTCCCGTGCTCATAAAAGAAGCGCTTAACATCCACAGAAAAGGAAGCAGCGCAATAACTGATACAATAAGCATGGCAAAATGCAGTCCGATGGAAATAATTTTTTTTCTGAAGTGTAATAAATATTTCATTTTTCCTGCCTTTTTCTCATAGCCAATTGAAGAATTGCTATTATGAAAACAATAACAAACAGCACGAATGCAATTGATGAAGCATATCCCATTTGCCACCAGCGAAATCCCTGGTTGTAAAGATACAATACAATGCTCAGTGTTGAATTTAAGGGTCCACCTTGAGTCATAACATAAGGCTCGGCAAAGAATTGGAAATAGCCGATGATTGTCATGACAGTAACAAAAAAAGTTGTAGGCGCTAACTGGGGTAATGTAACATGCCTGAATTGCCGCCACCAGCCAGCCCCATCCAGGCGAGCGGCTTCATAAAGATATTCCGGGATTGCCTGTAATCCAGCCAGAAAAATCATCATGTGGTAACCGAAATTTTTCCAGATTGCAAGAATAATTATCGCTGGCATTGCCCAATGAGGATCGCCGAGCCAGTTCACCGATTCAATTCCGATTAACGATAAAAGGTAATTAACAGCGCCAAAACGAGGGTGGTATAAATAGCGCCAGACAACTGCAACAGCAACCAGTGTAGTAATCACAGGCATGAAAAAAGCTAACCGAAACCAATTTTTAAAATGCAGCAGTCGGGAATTCAATCCGATAGCAGCTAATAGAGAAACAGCAATTGTTAACGGACCACCAACTAACACAAAATAACAGGTGTTTAATAAAGCCTTCCAGAAAAGCGGATCGTTTAATAAACGAAAATAATTGCCCATAAAAATGAAGCGCGCCCTGTTCAGGCTTCCCAGGGAATAAATATCGAAATCAGTAAAACTCATCAAGAAAGCGGCAGCAACAGGCAGAAAGAAGAATATTAGCAATGTCCCCAGTGCTGGGGCTAAGAAAAAATAAGGTGTGTAAAATTTTTGACGCATACTTTTTTTAGAATTTATTGGCTCTATGTTGATTTGTGTGGGTAATTATTTTTTTCATTAGCTGAAATCAATGTTTAAAAAAAATCACAAATTACAAAAGCCAAATTACAAATAAATCCCAAATTTCAGATATCAATGACCCAAACAATATTTTCACAAAACGATAACTTCATTTTTAATTTCTATATTTGTTTGTGTTTTTGAATGTTGGACATTGTTATTTATTTGAGATTTGTATTTTGTTGTTTGTGATTTTTTCTGAATAAAAATTTTTGCAAAAAAAATGAAGATTTAACATGTAATACTATACACCGCGGTGGATTCACCAAGAAAAAAAATAAATTTCTATTAATGATATGGTATTATCGACTATTTAATTCGTATTATATTCTTTTATTCTTCTTTTCATAGTTCCTTAGCTAAAATATTTTTCGCCACAAAGACACAAAGTATTAAAAAACAATGTATAATATTAAATTTATCTGCGCTGTCAATATTCGATGATTAAGTCCCCGAAATTCATCACATAAAAAGTAATAAAATTTTTTAAAATTTGGAATTTATTATTTGAGATATGAAATGTTTTACAATCGTTGAAGGATGCTATAAAATCGATTTGAAAATCAAAATGTTCAAACCTGTATTTGTGTTAATTTCTATTTAATCATCACAAAACAGCCGGCTTATCAAATTCTGCTAACGGAAATGAGATAACTTTTTTAATCTGTGCACGCTGTTTGGCGATTTTTTCCAATCGCTTATAAATAGGTGCATCGAAGTATTGTTCGTTGCATCTATTACATATCCATGCAGGAACATTTTCAATGTAAATTGTCTCTCCTTTGAAACGGAATCGTGCTAAAATGCGTTTTGATTCCATATCGCCGTCGCAAAATTCACATTTATCTCTTTTTATTTTAAACACCTTTTTTTATTTTATATAGCAATATAAGCTGTAATTATTAGTAATATGCCAGAATTAAGAAAGCGGCAAACAACAAACGCATTACGACCATCAAGGCTATTCCCAAGTACTTCATATTTTGTACCACGTGGTTCATGTGTAAATTTTCTTACTATTTTACATGTTAAGATTATATTTTCAATATCAGTCGCTTCTAAAAAATCATCAGCCGTTTCATCATTCGCGTGTGAGCTAATACGATATTTTTGCTCTCGGATAGTATGTCGCATACGTTGTAATACATTCATATTGATTATCCTTAAGGGCTTAAAAATATTAAAGCACGGTCAATTCCATATTTAAAATAGTAAATATTTAGTATTAATTCAAGATATTTTTTATTAAAATATTATTTTAGAGTATGAATTTTTTTATCAAATTCTCAATTACTGTTAAGTAGGTTTAATTTATCTACTAACTGCAAAAGTTTATCCTTTATTTTTTGTGCAACTTGACGATACTCCGCTATTTTCTTCCCTTTAGGATCCAGAATATCCCATTCAATAATTCTGGCGCCTGGAATATAAGGACACTCCACATCACAACCCATTGTAACCAAAATATCAGGATTTCCAATTTCAGAGAAAAATTTTGGTTTCCCATTCCAATTTATTTCATCTTGTTTCAAGAACTGAATAGCTCCAGTATCAACACTCTCGGCAGGATTTGTTCCAGCGCTGACAAACTCCATTCCAGCCTGTGGAAACATCTTTTTTGCCAGCGCTTCTGCTATCTGGCTGCGACAGGAATTTTCAACACAAACAAAGGCTATCTTCATGTTTCACCTTCTGTAAATTTCTCTCTTCCAAATTTATTTCGATTAGAAGTATAGCTGTGGATAATTAAAAGAACAATGTTCAGTCATCAGCATATTCGATTTTATTGAACCAATGCGTCTGCAACCAGAAACGAAAGGAACTTCACTTCCATTCCCAACTCATAATAATCAACAAGCTCGGTGAGCTGCGTGTGGCAATTTTCGCAGGCAGTTGATAAAATTTTCGCTTCCGTCGCCTTTACCTGTTCCGCCTTTACTTTAGCTGATTTCATGCGAAAATCCTTCTCACCCATAGCGACTAACCCTCCGCCTCCTCCACAACACCAATTATATTTACGATTAGGTGTCATCTCAACAAACTCATCGGTTAAATGGGAAATAATGTATCGAGCATCTTCAATCACACCGCCGTTACGCGCCAGTTGACATGGATCGTGATAGGTGAGACGTCCGCGAATTTTACTCTTATCCAATTTTATCCTGCCGTGTTTCAGATAGCGTGCTATGGTCTCGATAAAACTGACGACTTTAAAAGGAAGCTCACCCATTTGATGGCGCATCACCCGGTAAGCAGTGCCGCATTCACAAATACTGACTTCTTTAACTTTAAGCCTGATTGCTTCGTCAATAATCCGTTGAGAAATTTCCTTTGTTTTTTGGGGATTACCAACAAACGCGCCAAAATTAACTGCTTCATAATAGCTTAATGACCACTTTTCTCCAGCAGCATTCATTATGGCTGCTGCAGGAATAATTGAATGTTTGCCTGCCAATGCTACATATAACACATTAGCATCTTGAACATCCAAAGGAACAGCTTCCTCGCCTCCTGTTTTACGCCATTTTTCAATTACTTCAGTTTCCAATTTTCTAACTGCGGTGGCAAAATTTTCTTTGGTCGCCTCATCTGCTTTGCCTTTTTGAATCGACATATCTGCCAGCATGGTAAGTACTTGTGGCTCACGGTCAGCTTCGATTAGCAGAAGCTTGGCGATAGACATTATCATCTGGGTATCAATACCAAAAGGGCAGTAAACCATGCAGCGCCGGCAGCCCGTACAACTGTAAGCAGCTTCATATATTTTATCAACCATGTCATCAGTGATCTCAGTAGAATCTCCTAATGACGACCAAATTTTTCCTTGTAGTTTAAAATATTTCTTGAATAATTTCCGTATTACTTCAGCACGATGTACCGCCGTATATTTTAGCTCAGGTATTGAAGCAAAAACATGACAGGCTTCAATACAAACACCACAGCGAGAACAGGTCTCCAAATACATCCGCATTACACGGTTAAGTTTAGAGTCGAAAGTTTTCAGCAAATTCTTTTTTTTAACTTGATCCATAATTAACCCCTCCGTATCTTATTTAATGGTAAAGCGAAAAATGAGTGCATAATTTTGCTAAATGGAAAAAATATTAAAAATAAATTAGCAAAAAAGATATGCAGCACCATTATAATTTGATGGGCTGAATCTGCGATCATTGCCGGGATTACCGGTTTTAAACTAATCATACTTGAAAGAATCCTCAATTGAAATATCAAAGCCGTATTCAGACCAATGCGCAGCCCAATCCATGTGACCGCCAGAGAGCATAGTAAATAGCAGCAGTATTAACAGAAAAAAGTCTTCCGGCACTGATACTTCTCGATACGGACTTTTAAATCGTCTGAATAATAAATAAGTCAGACAGACTGTCAGCGTTGCTCCCACAAATCCTTTGCCTAAAAAAACTTCATGGGGGATAATTTGAAATATTTTAATATCACTGATTAGTTCAATATGCCCGATGATAAGCAATAAAAAGGCAACATGATACAACATTAAAAACACCCATAAAACCGGTTTATGTTTGCGTACAGTTGGCAGTAAAAACGTATCAGCCAAAATATACAGCCATGAAGGTTTTTTAGATGGGAATATTTGTAACGTAGTTGGCTGTTTAGGCGCTGTTAGCAGTTTTAAAATCCGAAATAAAATTCCACTAAAAAAAACCGCGAAAGCAAGATAAACCATCGGCACCATAATAAAATAGTAAATTTTATCTATCACAATGTTTCTCCCGGTTGTTATACTTTTAACGGTCATGAATTAAATTTTTAACAAAGGTTAAGGCTAATATTTCCTTTACCTTCGACTAAAACAAATATTCAAATTATGCCCGATTGCAGTATATTTTATTTTAAACGTTTAACATAAATTTTAATAACATCATCAGATTGGTCAGTTTTTACAATTTCATTTCCACTGGTTGAAGCCCAGGCGGGAAAATCAGATAATGAGCCAGGGTCGGTAGTATGAACTTCAACCACCTGTCCTACTTCCACATTGTTAATCTCCTGACTTATTTTAACAACCGGCATCGGGCATGGCAACCCTTTAAAATCCAGAACCTTTTCTACTTGAATTTCATTTGACATAATTTGTATCTCCTTATTAAATGAATAGTTGAATTTTGCTATCTTTTGCTTCGGCTAAAAAAGTAGCGACGCCACAACTTTTTAAATTGGGATAATTAATCATTTCCTCCAACTTAAATCCCATCAGATCCATTGACATTTCACAGACATAAATTTGCACTCCCAGTTGACCAGCAATTTCAAACATCTGTTCCGGTGAAGCGACGTTTTTCTTTTTCATTAAAGACTTCATCATTGCCGTTCCCATGCCAGCCATATTCATTTTAGATAGTTTTAATTTTGCAGTGCCTTTTGGCAACATAAAGCCAAACATTTTGGACATGAAGTTTTTACCCCTCACTTTTTTCTCTGGCGCTCGTAGAGCAGAGGTTCCCCAAAAAGTAAAAAACATTACTACTTTTAAGCCCATTGCAACAGCGCCAGTAGCAATAATGAGAGATGCAAGTAATTTGTCAAGATCACCAGAAAAGACTATCATTGATAATTTATCACTGGCTCCCGGTTTCATTTGCTCTAACTTTTTTTGAAGCTCTAAAACCTGTTTTTCTAATTCAGCGCTCATAAGCTATTTCTCCTTGATTATTTTGACAGTTAAAAATAATGATATATTTTATTGTTTGATGATATTGTTATTTAATTACCTTGTTGAAAAAGTACCCTCCCGAAGGTTTATAAAACAGAAACATAAATATATGGAAATGATTATTTTTATGTATGCTATATTTAGTTACATCAAAAACCTTCGGGAGGGTTTTTCAGATTAAATCAACAGAGTCATTTAATGATGCTATTACTTGTTGTCATTATTATATATTACAATTATTATCATTTGATAATAGCAACTAAATAGTTAAAAAAAATCAATTGTTTTTCAACCATTTCTCAACAGCGTTATTAAACTGTTCAAGAAAAGTTATCATTTGCTGATGATTCTTTTTAGGAATATTATTCAATACTTCTTCGTGAATTCTTAAATGATCCTTTAAAAGCTCATCAGTTATTTTTTTGCCTTTTGCAGTAAGTGAAAGATTGTAAATACGTCTATCATGCTGCCCGCTCACTCGGCTTACTAATTTTTTTTCTACCAGTTTGTCAATGATCCTTGTTACCCGACTGCTCGTGAGGGACATTTTCTGCGCCAAATGATTAACCGTTAATGTCGTGTGATCAAGCAGCTTGCTTAAACATTTGAATTCTACAATTGATACGTCATATTTGGCAATAAATAACGATTCTTTTTCATTACAATTGCTAAATAAGCGTGACGTAATTTCAGCGAGTTGAACTGAATAAGGTTTTTCAGTAGATCCTGTCATGATATAGCTCTAATTTTATATTTGATAGTAGCAATTATTGTTAGTATCAAAATATAACACAATAAACAATAAATGTCAAGCTATTTTTTTTTATTTAATATTACACATCGGAAATTTCAAAAAATAAATTGAGTGAGGCTCTCTCCTAAGCTGATAAAAAAAAAGATTGCCCACCAAATTGGAATTTAAAAATTCATATTTATTTTTGTGTAAGTTCATTTCCTGTTAAGTATATCTTCATTTATAACTTGTCCATAAAGTAGTAGTCTCATTTTGTTTCTGTTTATACCACAATCTTCATTTCTCTTGATTCCCTAATATTTTCGCAATTCGTAATTAATTAATTTTCCACTTGACACTTCAAAACTATTTAGCTATATTATTTATTAAAGAATTGAGATTAGAATTATTCACATAAATTTTCGGTGTTTTGCCGTCCATTATATATGTTAGCCGTCTAATAGATAATAAAAAGGTAACCAATGGTTTTAGCTACAATTTTAACATCCGGTGTTGTTGCTGCCCTTGTTTCAGGACTGGTAGTGTTACGGAACAGTGATCGAAAAATTATGATAGAAAATATCACACAAGAAAGAACAAAGTGGAGAAATAAATTCATAGAAATAAACAAGGAAGCCCATGAAGCATTTTTAAAAAATGATGACGCAAAACTAAAAGCAATTCAGTCTGAATTACGTCTTCTATTAAATCCATTAGACGAACTAGATATTGATATTATTAAGGAGTTGGATTCTAGTGATAGCTCAAATGGAGAGAAGCAAACAAGATTTACCATCAAACTCTCCTTGTTGCTGAAACATGACTGGGAACGGGCAAAACAAGAAGCTAGGGCTTGGAGATTTAGAAAAAAAGATAAAATAGAACGAATGTCATATGAAGAATATATGCAAAACTACGGCTGACCAGCTATCTGAAGCGCGATTTCTGGAATTCGGTGGTTTTTTGTTAGTTAGTTTGTTTCCGAAAGTTTCGTACATGAGTTTCGCTGGCAGGTGAGTTGGGTTATCTGATTAGGTTCAATGTTACAATGTGCGATGTTTTTTTTTGTACTTTTCTTAAATAATAAAAAATTTGTTTATGCTCAAAATAAGAAATGTTCATAAATCTTTTGATGGTAGAAAAATTCTTAATGGTTTAAATTTTGAATTGAAATCTGGTAACATATATTCTCTTATGGGGGCTAACGGATCGGGCAAGACAACCTTGTTTAATATTTTAACGGGTTTCTTAAGTACAAATACGGGAGTGAGCTATTTCAAGAAAAAAAATATTACAAATTGTTCCCCAATAAAAATTAACCATCTTGGAATTACCCGTACATTTCAGAATCTGCGTCTAATTGAGGGATTATCTGTAAAAGAAAATATTTTACTTTCGTTCAAAAGGAATAAAGGTGAAAATATTTTTAATGCAATTTTGCCAGAAGCTTTCTTTAAAGAACATTATGATTCCTTCAGTATTAGAGCAGAACAAATTATTGAACAAATATTCATCAGTGATGTAGCTGAAAATAAAGCAGGTGAAATTTCGTACGGGCAGCAGAAACTTTTGACTCTCGGATGTTGTCTGGCAAATGACGCCGAACTTTTTTTGTTGGATGAACCGGTTGCCGGTATAAATCCGGCTTACCGTGAAAAAATTGCTCTCCTGCTTAAAGACATTAAAAATGATGGAAAAACTATTTTGCTAATTGAGCACAATGCTGATTTTATTAGTGATGTTAGTGATAAGATATTTTTCCTTTCTAACGGAACAATAAGTGAATTTGAGAGTTATGAAGAATTGAAGGGGAATTCTTTGGTGCAGGAAGCATACTTATAGAGACACGAATTTCACAAATTATCACGAATAGAATGGATGATAAAATAGATAGAGACACGAATTTCACGAATTATCACGAATAGAATGGATGATAAAATAGATAGAGACACGAATTTCACGAATTATCACGAATAGAATGGATGATAATATAGATAGAGACACGAATTTCACAAATTTACACGAATAAGAATGGATGATAAAATACTATATAAAGATGAAGCTTATAAGATTGTAGGGATTTGTATGGAAATCCATAATGTTTTGGGGAAAGGGCATAGTGAGGTTATTTATAAGGATGCTTTGGAGTATGAATTTCATTCGGTGAATATTGACTTTGAAAGAGAGAAACAATTTAAAGTTGAATACAAAGATATTATTTTACCACATTATTATTATGCTGATTTTGTCGCATTTAATAAAATAATATTGGAAATTAAGGCTATTGAGTCTTTAGCAAGCAGTCATATAAAACAGACTTTAAATTATCTTGCTGCATCAAAATTAAAATTAGGTTTGTTAATAAATTTTGGTGAAGATAGTTTAAAGTACAAAAGAATAATTCTTTAATAATTAAATAACTAATTCGTGGTAATTCGTGAAATTCGTGTCTGTTGAAAATGTAAACGCCGGTTACGGTAAAAAACAAGTACTTTTTGATGTTTCCTTTGAAATGCACAAGCAGAAACGATTCTGATTATTAGCTCCAAAATAATTAAATAACTAATTCGTGTCTGTTGAAAATGTAAACGCCGGCTACGGCAAAAAACAAGTACTCTTTGGCGTTTCCTTTGAAATGCACAAGTAGAAACGATTCTGATTAATAGCTCCAAAATAATTGAATAACTAACTAAACTTTCACAAAAACTGTCACTACTTACCTCTTTAACTTAATAATAAACAGGTTATAAAGGTGTTGTTTTTAGGTATTTTCAATTTATTAAACATTGAATGACCTGCTCAACATTTTTGTTCTTTCTAAAATTTTGATAAATCCATAGGATAAGGGACATGGTCACCTCGT